>JGI26061J44794_1000008_pt1 | contig 83001 bp, 78 predicted proteins | sample MarorgKNORR_S2LV_5_FD_44794 | JGI IMG/M metagenome (IMG submission 44794) | reverse complement strand
GATCTGGGTGATGACCTGGATCTCGGTGACGATTTACAGCTGGATGGCGCTGATGATGGTATTGAACTGGATCTTGGCGACGAAGACGAATTCGATTTAGGTGACCTGGATGATGATGCTCTGGGTGATCTGAATCTCGACGAGGATGCCTCATCAAAGCTTGACCTGGCGCGAGCCTATATTGAAATGGGTGACAACGATGGCGCCAAATCTCTGTTAGCGGAAGTCGTCAGTGAAGGCTCTGAATCCGAAATCAGTGAAGCCAACGAACTTCTGGGAAAGCTCGACTAATTCAGCTGCTAGCCAGATTTGAGGATTCCAGGTTTGCCACGCATTGCGCTCATAGCTGCATACAATGGTCGGTCGTATCATGGCTGGCAATTTCAAAGCGAAAACCTCCCTACGATTCAGCATCATCTTACTTTAGCGATGTCGAAAATCGCTGCGGAGCCAGTGGTCCTGCACGCTGCGGGAAGAACGGATACTGGCGTCCATGCTACCAAGCAGGTCATTCATTTCGATACATCTGTGCAGAGACCTGACAAGGCCTGGGTGATGGGCGCCAACGCTCATCTCGACGATGGTATTTCAGTTCAATGGGCAGGNCGCGTTGATAACGACTTCGATGCCCGACGCTCTGCGGTCGCTCGTCGTTATACCTACATTATTCATAACCATCCCGTCAGGTCGGCGCTTATGCCGGAATATCTGGCACGCGAACACCGCGTATTGAATGCTGCTTTNATGCATGATGCAGGTCAGCTATTAGTAGGGGAGAACGACTTCAGTTCCTTTAGAGCTGCTAATTGTCAGTCGCTCACACCCATGCGAAATGTCATGTCTGTGTTTGTGCAACGGCATGGCGACCTGGTATTTATTGACATCACCGCCAACGCTTTTCTTCATCACATGGTCAGAAATATTGCTGGTGTACTCATGGATGTGGGCGCCCAGCAAAAGCCGGTTTCCTGGGTTTCTGAATTACTCGAGTTGAAAAACCGGAATCTTGCCAGCATCACTGCTTCGCCCAATGGATTGTTTCTGGTTGATGTCCTTTATCCGGATAGATTCGGAATTCCTGAAGGCCCGGCAATGCCTCATTTCCTGCAGGTGGCACGGCAAAAAGTATGAGTGATTGATCACCGGAAAATTAGTGCCGGGAGTCTCCTTTTGCTAAACTCGCCGCCTCAAAATTACTGGCTTGATTTCAAGTGCCTCGTACACGTGTGAAAATCTGTGGCATTACTAATGCCCAGGACGCGGCAAATGCTGTGGCCTGCGGAGTTGATGCACTGGGTTTCAATTTTTACCAGGGAAGCGCCAGATATATTGATCCTGAAACCGCTGCGGCCATTACGTCCATGCTACCGGCATTTGTTACCACAGTGGGGTTGTTTGTGGATGAAAGCCCTGAACGAGTCGCTGAAGTACTGGGCGCTGTCTCTATCGATCTTCTACAATTCCATGGTGATGAGACGGCTGATTATTGCGAAGAAATTCGAAGACCTTATATCAAAGCGCTAAGGGCGACTTCTGCAGACGAGATCAAACGGCAGGCAGCCAACTTCTCTGGTGCCAGGGCATTGCTGCTCGACAGCGATATTGATGGGCAATTTGGAGGGACAGGGGAAACCTTCGACTGGCGCATGGTCCCGAGATTGTCAAAGCCTGTCATCGTTGCTGGCGGACTCAATGCCAATAATGTATTTGAAGCTATCCGGCTGATCCACCCATATGGGGTCGATGTGAGCGGTGGCGTTGAAGTCAGCAAAGGTGTCAAGGAACTGAAACTAGTGAAAGCATTTATGAGCGCGGTTGAATCAGCCGACCGAGAAGGGATATGACGATTACCACAGACGGAACCAACGAGAATTTGTTTGCCTATCCCGATGAAAAAGGACACTTCGGTGTATTTGGCGGGAAATTTGTTTCGGAAACTTTAATGGCAGCCTTGCAAGAACTGGAGGCAGAGTATTATCGACTTCGAGCAGACCCGCAATTCCAGCGGGAGTTGCAGCGGGATTTATCAGAGTACGTTGGCCGAGAATCACCGCTTTATTTTGCAGAGAGACTAACGAGGCAAGCGGGTGGCGCAAAGATATTCCTGAAACGGGAAGACCTCAACCACACAGGTGCACACAAAATTAACAATTGCATCGGCCAGGCATTGATAGCGAAGTATATGGGCAAGCCTCGAATTATTGCAGAGACTGGCGCCGGACAACACGGGGTGGCATCTGCAACGGTCGCTGCCAGGTTTGGTCTTGAATGTCAGGTCTATATGGGTAGTGAAGACATCAAGCGCCAGAGCTTGAATGTTTACCGAATGAAGTTGTTGGGGGCCACGGTGATTCCTGTGACTTCTGGATCCAGGACGCTCAAAGATGCCCTGAACGAAGCCATGCGGGATTGGGTGACCAATGTTGACAATACTCACTACATCATCGGCACCGTCGCTGGACCTCACCCTTATCCCATGCTGGTAAGGGACTTCCAGGCGGTGATTGGCGAAGAGACGAAGCGGCAGTTTGCATCACAACATGGCGGGTTGCCCAATGCGATCGTGGCCTGCGTTGGTGGCGGCTCTAATGCCATGGGTATTTTCTATCCATTTCTTGAAGATAAGAATGTTCGCCTTATCGGTGTTGAAGCGGCGGGCCACGGATTGGAATCAGGCAAGCATGCAGCACCCCTAAATAAAGGCACCATTGGCGTTTTGCACGGTAATCGAACCTACCTGATGGGTGATGCAAACGGTCAAATCATCGAAACACATAGTATTTCAGCAGGCCTGGATTATCCCGGTGTCGGCCCCGAGCATGCCTTTCTAAAAGAAATTAATCGGGCTGAATATGTTGCGATCAATGATGAAGAGGCGCTTGAAGCATTCCGAAACCTTAATTTGCAGGAAGGCATATTACCGGCGCTGGAGTCAGCCCATGCCGTTGCCTACGGCATGAAACTGGCGGCTGAGATGGCGAACAATGAGACCATCGTTATCAATCTATCGGGTCGTGGGGACAAGGACATTCCTACCGTCGCAAGAATCGATGGTATTTCAATCGAGTAAATAGCTACACAGGTTACGAATAGGCGGGTTACGAATGGGTAGGTTATCTAGCAGGTTAACGGGATTAGTCGCTGATGAGCGTAAGGCGCTTGTCGCGTATATTGTCGCAGGCGATCCTGCGCCAGATGTCACCGTAGGGCTCATGCACGAACTTGTCAGGTCCGGCGTGGATGTCATTGAGCTGGGGGTACCTTTCTCTGATCCCGAAGCTGAAGGACCAGTGATCCAGTTGGCACACGAGCGTGCGCTGGCTCACAATGTGTCTCTGGCCCATTGTCTGACAATGGTTGAGGAATTTCGAACTTCTGATGTCGAGACGCCGATTGTGCTAATGGGATATCTCAATCCCATTGAAGCCATGGGTTATCAGACGTTTGCGGATCGGGCAGGCAAGGCCGGGGTAGACGGCACTATCATCGTGAATTTACCTCCAGAGGAAGCCGAGGACTTGTCCCGGGTGCTTGCGCCGCAAAACATCGAGCCGGTCTATCTGCTGGCACCCACGACAACCGATGAGAGAGCAGCCAGTATCTGCGCGGCCTCTCGCGGCTTTGTTTATTATGTGTCTTTGAAAGGCACAACGGGTGCCTCGAATCTGGATATTGAAGATGTGGCCGAGAAATTGACACGGTTTCGCCGTATCAGTGATCTTCCAATACTCGTGGGCTTTGGTGTCAAAGATGGTCCCAGTGCCAAAGCCGTCGCTGCGCTCGCAGACGGTGCAGTCGTTGGTACAGCTATCGTTAGACTCATGGAGCAGAATCGAGACGACACAGCCATGCTCAATAGTCGTGTCGGCGGGTTCATCCGGGAACTCAGATCAGCCATCGACCAGACTCACTTTTGACGCAATCAGATAAACCTCTCGAAGACTGGCTGGCTTATGCCGAGAAGCTCCATCCGGTGGGTTGGGATCTGGGCCTGGCGCGGGTCAGCGTAGTCGGAGAGCGGCTCGGGGTATTGAATCCGGGTGATACGACAGTGCTGGTGGCTGGTACTAATGGCAAAGGTTCTACCTGTGAATATCTTGAAGGATTTGCGATGGGAACCGGTTTATCCGTTGGGAAATCCACATCTCCACATTTACATAATTTCAATGAACGCATCGCCATCAACGGGGTGCCTGTGTCGGACGATGACATTGCCAGGGCCTACAGCGTCATCGATGTTAGCAGGCAAGATATTTCCCTGACCTACTTCGAATTCGCCGCTCTGGCGTCGATGTTGTTGTTCCGAGACGCCTCTGTGGATGTCGCGATTCTGGAAATAGGACTTGGCGGCCGACTCGATGCCATGAACATAACAAATCCCGATTTTTGCATCATCACGGCAATCTCCCTGGATCATCAGTCCTGGCTGGGTGATACCAGAGAAGCGATTGGCCTGGAAAAAGCGGGCATTATGAGAAAGGGAATCCAGTGTCTTGTCTCGGACCGTGATCCGCCGTTGACATTAAAGTCCCATGCGCAGTCTATTGGCGCACCACTGACCTTCATTGGCCGGGACTTTGATCTGCACTCTGATCTGGATTCTGATCGGGACATTGATCTTAAGAAAGAAGTTGATTTAGCCCTCCCCAGGGACAGTTTTATCGTCGCGCGTGAGGCAGCACGCCAGCTCAGCTGGGATACATCCCGGCAAGACGAAATCGCCCGGACCACCAGGCTCGAGGGACGTCGTTCGTGGCACCATGGTAAATGTCCTGTACTTTTTGATGTCGCCCATAATGAAGCCGCTGCACAGGATTTTGCTGATTACGTCCGAGGACTTGAGACTCGTGGTTCGATTCACGCCCTGGTGGGCATGTATAAAGACAAGGATGTCGAGGCGGTTTCCAGGCCATTTACAGGGCTGGTCAAGACCTGGCACCTCACTGATATCGATGATCCCCGCGCCGAATCTGCTAGTAATCTTTTGAAACGAATAGGCACTCTCGGAAATGTGAAGACCTATGCTAATATTATCTCGGCGATTGCTGGCATTCGGGAATTGGCTGAAGAGGACGACCTCATCATCGTTTTCGGGTCGTTTCCTGTTGTTGCCAGTGCTCTCCAGCAATTTCGAAAACACCATTAAGAATTACCATAGGATCGGACAGCTCGCGACGTGGATTCAAAGTTAAAACAACGCCTGACGGGTGCTGCGATTCTGACATCGCTCGCTATCATCATTCTGCCTGCGCTTCTGGATGGCACGGAAAAGGAACGGGTAAGGCCAACCGCTAACATTCCGGAACCACCAAAGATTGACCTTGGGTCTATTACTGTCAAGGACGTCCAGCGAAAAATTGAGCAAATGGAGAAAGCCAGTGAGTCAAGATTACCGAAAGAAATTGTTGATGAAACAGATTACATAGCTGCTCCAGATTTCATACTGGATAAGAACAAATTACCAGTGAGCTGGAGTCTGCAACTGGGAAGTTTCCAGAAGGAAGACAATGCGACTCGTTTGCGAGCACAACTTCGAGATCAAAATTATCGCTCCTACATACTGCATGCCAAAACTAATGATGGCGAGCTTTTCCGCGTGTTTGTAGGCCCCTCGAGCAGCAAGGAAACTCTGGCCGAGATGAACAAAGAGATCGAAGGCAAGTTAAAGCTAACGGGTCGAATTGTTCGCTATAAGATTGAAGAAGCCAAGGAACAACTAGGCGGATAGTTCATGCTGGCAACGATAGATTGGATAATTCTGGGTGTCCTCGTCATTTCTACCTTAATCAGTATTCGACGTGGTTTCGTAAAGGAAGCTTTGTCGTTGCTGACCTGGCTTGCTGCCGTCGTTCTGGCACGACTATTTGCAGTGCAATTTACCGTGATATTAGAACCCTATATAGAATCTGAGTCTATTCGTCTGGGTGTCGCTTACATGATCCTGTTTATCGGGACCTTGATGGTGGGTGGAATGGTAAATTATCTAATCAGTGAATTTGTGAAAATAGCGGGATTAAGTGGATTGGATCGAATGCTGGGTATGTTTTTTGGTTTTGCCAGGGGCGCTATTATCATTGTTATCTTTGTTGCGGGGCTACACTATGTGGCACCGGTTAAAGAAGATGAATGGTATCGGCAATCTCGATTGGTACCTGAAATCGTGGTCATCATTGAACAACTCGGACCAGTGTTGTGGGAGCAAGGTGAACAATTGTTCCAAAAGTCCGACACTCAAATCAGTTCCTGACTTAACGGAGGATCTATGTGCGGCATAGTGGGTATGGTGGGCAAAGGTGAGGTTGCCCATGAGTTATATGACGCCTTGACCCTCCTGCAGCACCGCGGCCAGGATGCCGCGGGCATGGTGACCTGTGTTGGTGACAAGTTGAACTTGCGCAAACATAACGGACTGGTAAGGGACGTGTTCCGCCAGGGTCACATGGACCAGTTGAAAGGTAATATGGGTATTGCGCACGTACGCTATCCCACTGCAGGGACGTCGAGTTCCGCGGAAGCGCAGCCCATGTATGTGAATTCTCCATTTGGTATTTGTCTTGCGCACAATGGCACCCTGACCAACGCTAATGCGCTCAATGAGGATTTGTTTCGTACAGATCGACGACACATCAACACGAATTCTGATTCTGAAGTCCTGCTCAATGTGTTCGCTCATGAACTTCAGGCTGCTTCCTCGCTACGTACCACACCGGATGAAATATTCGAAGCCGTGAAGCGGGTGCATGAACGGGCAGAGGGAGCCTATGCAGCAATAGTCTTGATTACGGGCTACGGAATTCTGGGTTTTCGGGATCCCTATGGTATTCGGCCTCTCATATACGGTAAACGAGAGACTGCAAGAGGTACAGAGTACATGATGGCGTCAGAGTCGGTCGCGCTCAGTGTGCTGGGTTACGAGATTATCGCAGATGTGAAACCTGGAGAGGCAGTGTACATAGAATCCAGCGGTCGAATTCACTCCCGGCAGTGCGTCGAGATAACCTGCTATAGCCCTTGTATTTTCGAGTATGTGTACCTGGCAAGACCGGACTCAGTAATTGACAGTGTTTCAGTCTACAAAGCGCGACTCAAGATGGGTGAGAAGCTCGCAGATAAGATAATGACTACCCATCCAGACAATGACATTGATGTCGTGATTCCCATTCCAGATACCAGTTGTACCGCAGCGCTACCCATGGCATATCGACTTGACGTGAAGTATCGAGAAGGGTTGGTCAAGAACAGGTACATTGGCAGAACCTTTATCATGCCCGATCAACAACTTCGAAAAAAATCAGTTCGCCGCAAATTAAGCCCCGTTGAACTGGAATTCCGCGGCAAAAACGTATTGTTAGTAGATGATTCCATCGTGCGGGGAACAACCTCCAAACAGATCGTTCAGATGGCAAGAGAATCAGGGGCTAAAAAAGTCTATTTGGCTTCGGCAGCTCCGCCGGTTCGCTATCCTAATGTGTACGGTATCGATATGCCTTCGGCATCAGAATTTGTGGCTTACCACAGTTCAGTTGAGGAAATAGCACAATACATTGGTGCAGACTGGCTGGTGTACCAGGATTTGGAAGATTTAATTGAATGTGTATCAGGTATCAATCCGGAAATTGAGCGCTTCGACACCTCGATTTTTGATGGACAATACATTACCGGCAACATTGATGATGCCTACCTGAAGAGAATAGAGGCTTTGCGAAACGATTCTGCTAAAGTCCAGGACCCTAACAACGCAGAAGTCATCGAGCTGCACAATCAAGGCTGATTACAAGATCGTTAAATGAGAGAAATCATCCAGAATACCGTCGACCAGGTAGGTTTAGTTGTCCTGGGTAAAGAGCAACAGATCAAACTTGCGATCGCGAGAAGCTGGAGAGATTTTTGGGGGAAGGTCCGCTCGACTATGCGACAAGGGCAGGAGAACAACGCCCGGATCTTGCACCCGGCATTCGTGCAGTCACCAATGCCTACATCAAAGCTAACTTTATCGATGACCAGCCTGAGGAAGTGGAGATCCTCAGGAAGGCCATTCGTAACATGAAAGTCAGAGGGTTTGCATAGGGAATCTTTTTGTCAGTGGTTCCCGCTGCGACTTAACTGGCTGCAACAATGTTCACCACCGGAATCGTCACCTCATCAGCTGATTTCTGGAAGGACTCAATCTCATTGAAATTCAGGTAACGATAGATGTCGTCAGCCATCGGATCCAGTTTCTTCGCGTACTCCAGGTACTCTTCCGTTGTGGGGAGTCTACCCAGGATACTGGCTACAGCGGATAGTTCAGCAGACGCAAGATAGACATCGGCGCCGTCACCCAGTCGGTTGGGGAAATTCCGGGTAGATGTTGAAACCACTGTTGAGTTGGGTGCCACGCGTGCCTGGTTTCCCATGCAAAGCGAGCAACCCGGTACTTCGGTTCTGGCACCTACCTGAGCGAAAACATTGTAGATCCCTTCTTCCATTAACTGGTGCTGGTCCATCTTGGTGGGAGGGCAAATCCAGAGCCGTGTGGGAATAGAGCTCGCCTGTTCAAGCATGCTGGCTGCTGCCCTGAAATGGCCAATGTTGGTCATGCATGAACCAATGAATACCTCGTCAATCTTTGCACCGGCTACTTCAGACAATGGCTTTATGTCGTCAGGGTCATTAGGGCAGGCGAGCAGGGGTTCTGTGATTTTATTGAGATCAACCTCAATGATTTCTGCGTACTCGGCATCGGCATCGGGTTCCATGAGAACGGGATTGTCGAGCCAGGCTTGCATTGCTTCAATTCGGCGGCCGATGGTTCGTGCATCTCCATAACCTTCCGTTATCATCCATTTCAAAAGCGTGATGTTGGATGTGATGTATTCGATAATGGGCTCTTTACCCAGTCGGATAGTACATCCTCCGGCGGACCGTTCAGCTGACGCATCGCTGATTTCGAATGCCTGCTCCACCTTGAGATCAGGCAGGCCCTCAATTTCCAATATGCGACCTGAAAATACATTTTTCTTCCCTTCCTTGGCGACAGTCAGTAAACCGCTTTGAATGGCCGCGTAAGGAATGGCATTGACCAGGTCACGGAGAGTAATACCCGGCTGCATGTCACCGGTGAATCGAACCAATACCGATTCAGGCATATCAAGCGGCATGACACCGAGAGCCGCGGCAAAGGCGACAAGCCCGGAGCCCGCTGGGAAACTGATTCCAAGAGGAAATCTGGTATGGGAATCACCACCCGTACCGACAGTGTCGGGCAATAACATTCGATTCAACCAGGAGTGTATGATGCCGTCGCCAGGTCTGAGTGCAACGCCGCCCCGGGTCTGAATGAAGTCGGGCAGGTTGTGTTGTGTATCAATATCAACGGGCTTGGGGTAGGCCGCCGTATGGCAAAAAGACTGCATTACAAGGTCTGCCGAGAATCCGAGGCACGCAAGCTCTTTGAGTTCGTCCCGGGTCATCGGTCCTGTCGTGTCCTGGGAACCCACCGTTGTCATTTTGGGTTCGCAGTAGGTTCCGGGCCGTACTCCAGCGACTCCGCAGGCTTTACCTACAATTTTTTGCGCGAGTGTGAACCCCTTATCGGACACTTTGGCAGGCGCAGGCTTGCTGAAGACATCACTTGCAGGTAACGACAGGGCAGCACGAGCCCGTTCCGTAAGACCACGCCCAATAATGAGCGGGATTCGACCCCCGGCTCGAACCTCATCGAGAATCACTGGCGTCGCCAATTCGAATTCGCTGATCGTTTCACCGGCCTCGTTGGTAATTTTACCGGCGCCAGGGTAAATGGTGATGACATCGCCAGTTTCCATTTGACTGACGTCGCATTCAATTGGCAGGGCACCGGCGTCTTCCATCGTATTGAAGAAGATGGGTGCAATGTTGCCACCCAGGCAAACGCCTCCGTCTCTTTTGTTCGGGATGAATGGAATGTCGTTGCCCATATGCCAGAGGACAGAATTTGTTGCAGACTTTCGAGAAGAACCGGTCCCGACGACGTCGCCAACGTAGGCTAACGGATGGCCTTTCTTTTTTAAGGTTTCGATCGTCCCAAGCGGATCGTCCATTTTTTTGACCAGCATAGACTGCGCATGCAGGGGTATATCAGGCCTGCTCCAGGCGTCACCTGCCGGAGACAGGTCATCTGTGTTGGTTTCGCCATCTACCTTGAAAACAGTAACTGTGAGTTTTTCGGGAACTTCTTTTTTATTGACAAACCATTCGGCGTCCGCCCATGATTGCAGCACCGACTTAGCGTGATCGTTAGTTTTGCTTAACTCAACGACATCATGAAACGCATCGAACATCAGCAGGGTTTTCGAAAGGCTCGCGACTGCAACGGGAGCAACTTCATCATCTTCTAGTAGCGCGATCAGGGGTTCGATGTTGTAACCGCCCAGCATAGTACCCAGCAACTCGGTTGCCCGGGCGCGATCGATGAGATCAGAGGTGGTTTCCTTTTTTGCCACTGCGGTCAGGAATGCTGCCTTGACGTAGGCCGCATCGTCGACGCCTGCCGGGATTCGGTTTTCCAGGAGATCGATGAGGAGTTCTTCATCGCCCGCTGATGGATTTTTTAGAAGTTCCACCAGATCAACGACCTGATCTGCATTCAGGGGCTTAGGAACAATACCCTCTGCGGCACGTTCTTCTACATGTTGTCGATAAGCATCAAGCACAACCTTTTCCTCTTTGTATAATGACGATTACATCGTCAAGGCTTCTAAATAGCGACGATTCCGTCTGGATTTCAAAGAGACCCTAGTCTAAAGGATGCAGGGCCTAAAGTTAAGCTGTACCAGGTGCAGTGAGGGCGTAACACTATGAATGTGAACAGTTTTTTGCTGTGTAAAACACCGGATTCCTGGTTGAAGCTGGTACCCGAAAATCTGCCGACGCTGCTCATTGATCATGCGAATTGCGAAAAGAAAGCCGCGTCAACCGCATTAAACCTGATGTATCGCCATGTCGATCAGACTGAAATGATATTGCAGCTATCGAAACTGGCGCGTGAAGAACTTCGCCACTTCGAACAAGTCGTCGCGATCCTGAAAGATAGGAATATAACCTATGCCCAAATTTCTTCATCGCGATACGCCGGAGAATTGAGGAAAAAAGTTCGAACTTTTGAGCCAGCTCGTCTCATAGACGTGTTAATCGTCAGCGCGATCGTCGAAGCACGGAGTTGTGAGAGATTCGGTCGTCTGGTTGATGTGCTCGATGGTGAGCTCTGGGCCTTCTATGAATCCTTGCTGAAATCCGAGGCCAGGCATTTTACTGTCTATCTCAAGCTAGCCACAAAAATGTCGGAAGGGACCTCGATTGATGATCGCGTTGAACTGTTCCTACAGGAAGATGAGCGTCTCATTACTTCAATCGATACGGAATTTCGATTCCATAGTGGTGTCCCGGCCCACCCTGATAGATAGCGCATTTTGTCAGACTATTGTTGGGCATGAGTGCATTCCCATAGTTTTAGAGAGATCTTGTCATCATCTGCTTCCAGGTATTGCATTGAAGTGTGCCAGTCTCCCAGGACGAATCGTTTGCCTGTGAAGTCGCCCAGATCTACCCGATGCACTGCGGGTCGATGAGTATGGCCGTGAATGAGTACGCGGACCTCATTGTCCTGCATCACTTTGACGACTTCTTCGGGTGTTACATCCATAATGTCGTCAGCGGTTTCCCGGGTGAGCTGCTCACTTTCACCCCTGATCTGCTTGGCAATAGCCTCCCGCTCAACAATGGGCTTACTGAGGAAATCTTCCTGAAAATCCTTTGATCGGAGTATTGATCTGGCTTTTATATAACCGACATCGTTGGTGCACAGACTGTCACCATGTATTAGAAGTGCCGGGCCAGACGCTAATTCAACAATCGTCGGGTCGTCCAGAAGGCTCACATTGGCTGCCTGACAAAACGACTGACCGATAAGAAAATCCCTGTTGCCGTGCATGATGTAGACCTTACAGGTGAGTCTTGAAAGGGCCTCGATGACGGATTGATTAAAGGGAGAGACATTGTCGTCGCCAAGCCACACCTCAAAAAAATCACCCAGAATNTAGAGTTCATCTATGTCCTGGCAGTATTTTGCCAGGAAATCAAAAAATGACTGGGCCAACTCCGGACTGGTTTCATCCAGGTGCAGATCTGATATAAAAATACGCTTCATAGCCGCCTTATGACAGAGGCGCTAAGGAACCTCTGATTAATGTCTTTTCCCGCGATGACCGCGTTGAATCCGTAATCTAATCTCCGTGCGAATTCGCCTTGTCCTCACGAAAAAATCCAATTAATCAGAGCTTCCCTAAGCCTTTGCTTTGGTTGAGAAAATTTAGGCACTTCTTGTTTGACTGTATCCAACCTCATTAGTAGAATGCGCCCCTTTCCTGCGGTCGGTTTGCTGGAGATTGTGGTATTATCCGGTGCTAGCAGGAAAGCCGCAATGATTGATGTATCGGGGTATAGCGCAGTCTGGTAGCGCGCCTGCTTTGGGAGCAGGATGTCGGGAGTTCGAATCTCTCTACCCCGACCAATTTACCCTGGAGGTGAGTGAAGGTTAGCTAGTGGGAGCAATAGAGCGCCCGTAGCTCAACTGGATAGAGCATCGCCCTTCTAAGGCGAGGGTTGAAGGTTCGAGTCCTTCCGGGCGCGCCACCCTATAAATATCGGGGTGGTGTTATCAAATCTGTGCAGGCCTATGAGAGCGAATAACATTGCAAGATACAGGTCCTCTACTCACAAACACTGATTTTCCACCGATCGCGCGTTCTGCACTATCAACTTTGCAAGTCAACCTGGGTTACCTATGTAATCTTAGCTGCACTCACTGTCATGTAGATGCGGGACCTAATCGAACTGAGTTAATGGATGTAAATACCATTGGTTTGGTTACCCGGGTACTCAGCCACCTGCATATAGAGACGCTTGACCTAACGGGCGGGTCACCAGAAATGAACCCGCATTTCTGTGAGCTTGTTGAGCAAGCAACGAGTGCAGGGATTCGTGTATTGGATAGATGTAACCCCACTATTCTGGTAGAACCAGGATTTGAACATCTGCCTGCATTTCTTGCTGATCAGCAGGTGAATGTGATCGCCAGTCTGCCCTGCTACAGTGAACAGAATGTTGACAAGCAGAGAGGAAAAGGTGTTTATCGAGACAGCATCCACGGTTTGCTTTGTCTCAATGAGCTCGGCTACGGTCAACCTGGAAGCGGATTGAATCTAGATCTTGTTTATAACCCCGACGAACCGACGTTACCCCCAGAGCAGGCCCAACTCGAGGACGAATATCGAGTAGAGCTTCGCCGGCAGCATGGAATCGAATTTAATCGCCTGTTTGTTTTGGCCAATATGCCAATCAGCCGTTTCGGTGCAAGGTTGCTGGCAGGAAATCAGTTTACAGACTACATGACGCTGCTTCGGAACTCTTTTGAGTATGCAAATTTGGAAAATGTCATGTGCAGGTCATTGGTAAGCATTGATTATCAAGGATATGTTTTTGACTGCGATTTTAACCAGATGCTCGGACTCAGTTGCACGGTAGACGAACGCCCACTACATTTGCGGGATCTATTGCGAGATAGCGGAGCTGCCAGAGATCTTGTAGTTGGCAGAGAAATCGTAGTTGGAGAGCATTGTTATGGCTGTACTGCGGAGCAAGGTAGTAGTTGTGGTGGAGCCCTTAGTACCTGACACTGTCAAATCAACCCAAAGGACCAATCCCCTGGGTTGATTGCACCTTCACCTAAATGGTGCCTAGAATTTCTTTGAGAATTCGACTCCCCAGAATTGTGGTTCATTCACGAATGCCGTTTGATTGAGAAAATCAAGAGCGCCTTCGGCGACGATTTCATCGGTGATGTTTCGACCAATAACCGCCAGGTCCCAGTTTCCTGCATTTGATCTGTAGCCAACTCGCAATCCGCCTAACCATCGGTCTTCAGACACAAATTCGACCGAGTCGTAAAGAAAAATATTAGACTCGTCGCGATAGTTCCAGTCAGTCATTGCGTAGATCGTCCCGGAATCCACGGGTTGCTCGTAACGCAGGATGATATTGTAAATCCACTCAGGTGCTCGAGGCAGTGGATTTCCATCAACCGCCACAAGGTTAACCGTTCCGAAGAAACCGGGGAAGGTATCAACTATTGGGTTTTTGCTGGTGCAGATCGGATTGGCAGAACACAATTCCGTCAGCAGGGAAGAATCTGCGATTTCCGTATCGTTGTAACTTGCGTTAAGAGTGAGCCGCAAGTTCTCGCTGAGATACGCCTCCAGGTCGGTCTCGAAACCGTAACCTTCGGTATCAGCATTGAGTATTTCGTTGGTGTTGCCTGAGCCGCCGGTGGCCGTGAGTTGTTGATCATCAATTTCCCAGGTGTAGATGGTAGCATTCCACCTGACCTTACCGTCGGCGAGAAAAGACTTGAAGCCAATTTCAAAAGAGGTGATTTCTTCAGTATCGGCCTGGCTGGTGAATCCGAAGCGGCCTAACGTCACTGGGCCACGAGATGCGGTCGCGGCTCGTCCGTACACGCTCAGGTCGTCGCTGACGTCATAATTGAGCGCAAGCTCCCAGCTAAAATAGTCATCGTCGGCACTAATTTTTGCAGCCGGTGCAAATGAGCCGGGGCCAGGGATAACTTCCAGATCCTTTTCATCGTCGGTATACCGGCCCCCCAAAATGAGTGACAACTGGTCCGAAACCGCGTATTCGATCTGACCGAAAACTGCGGCTGAAGTTGTTTCCTGGTCGACCTGTGTAAGCGTTAACCTCGCGCCAGTGTTAGAAAAATCGCTACTATCAACAGTAATTTCTTCGTTTAAATAGTAAAATCCGACTTGATAGAACAATCTGTCTTTTTCACCCGATATACGTATCTCCTGCGAGAACTGTTCGTGATCAGAAAGCCCGTCGCCGGAAGAGACGCTAAAAAAAGCCTGTCGGTTGGGGAGCCCGATAACTTCAAATCCGCCCTGGATGCCACCGTCAATATCTGCCTGAGAGAAGTTATCCACAGTATCGTAGGCCGTTATCGAGGTGAGTTTTACGTTCTCGAATTGGTATTCGATCTTGACGCTCGTCCCAAAGTGATCCATTTCGAAACTTGCGGGGGCATCGTGCCCGGCATCTTCTTCATCAAAACCCGATCTCAACCCCTCGACACCTGGTGTAAATGCATTGGCGTAAAAAATCTGCGGCATGTCGCCGTCTTGTTCGAATCCGTGTAATTTGATTAACGCGGATAAGCGATCGTTAGGCTCGGCCAGAATTTGCAAACGGTAGGCAATTTCATCGAAAGTACCGAAATCACGGCCACCTTCATTGCTGACCCAGTCATCCCCACGATCAAGGTAATTAAGAGAAAGTCTCGCCCGAACTGTGTCACTGATAGAGAAGTTAAAAGCGCCACTGGCCGATAGTGTCTCTCGGCTGCCGTAGCCAATATTGAAGTAACCATCAGTCTCCTCGCTCGGTTTTACCGTATCTATTTTTACTACCCCTGCAGTCGTTCCCCGTCCAAAAAGAGTACCCTGGGGACCCACGAGGACTTCCACCTGGCTAATATCGAAAAGCGGCAGACTCTTTAAAACAGAATTCTCAAGAGTGACTTCATCGAGGATAAGCGATACTGGCTGCGTCGCGTTTACGTCAAAGTCATAGTTACCGATACCCCTGATGTAGAAGCGTGGGGATTGGCGGCCATTGGAAGATTCGATATTCAGGCTGGGAACTCTTGCCGCCAGAGCGCGAATATTTTCACCCCCAGACAATAAGTCGTCTATTTGGCTACCCTGAATGGCGTAAACTGAAGCGGGGATGTCCTGAAGGCTTTGCTCACGCTTTTGAGCAGTTACGACGACTTCCTCTATCCGATTATCGGCGGCTATAACGAGGCCGCTGAAGAAAATGCCAGACAGGAAGAATAATCGAAACATACCTGATGATTTGGTCATTGAAGGCTCCCGTCTTGGTGAATTATTGAGCTGGGGGGTGTGCGGGGAATATTCTATCTGTCAGTAGTTGGAGAAGATAGTCGTGCCAGAAGTATCTGCGGTAATAACGGGGTGAAAACCTGCTGGTTAGTACTTGCTGTGTGGTATCTTTCCTCTATAATCGCGCCCTCTAAACAAGCCCGAATGCGGTGGCTGAGCCAGATTCAAGGCTCGATCTGGGTGAGGTTTAGCCAGACCGTATCTATGGTGGGCGTAGCTCAGTTGGTAGAGCTCCGGATTGTGATTCCGGTGGTCGCGGGTTCAAACCCCGTCGCTCACCCCATATGATAGAGGCAGGATAGGGAGAGGGCTTCGCTCACCCTGGAGACGAAAAGGTTTTTTGCGAGAGTGGCGGAATTGGTAGACGCGCTGGATTTAGGTTCCAGTATCGAAAGATGTGAGAGTTCGAGTCTCTCCTTTCGCACCATCTTTTTTTGAAGTAGAGAATATTAAATAGCAGGTAGAGAAATGCAGGTAACCGTAGAAACCACCGAGGGTCTCGAGAGAAAGATGCATGTCATCGTGCCTTCTGAGGAGATTGAGACCCAGGTCACCGAAAAAATCAAACAGACCGCGCAGCGAGTTCGTATTAACGGATTTCGTCCGGGTAAGGTGCCTTTGCGTGAAGTGAAGAGACGATTTGGTGAGGGGATCAGGCAGGAAGTGTCGAGCGAGGTGATTCAAAGTTCCTATGGTAAAGCGCTGCAGAAAGAAGAAATTAACCCTGCAGGTACGCCCACGATCGAGGAAGTGAAACTCGAAGAGGGTAAGGATCTGGAGTACACCGCAACTTTTGAAGTGTTTCCTGAAATCGAGGTTAAATCCTTCGATGCTATTTCAGTTGAAAAACTGACCAGTGAAATCAGCGATGAAGACCTGGACTCGATGATTGAAACACTCCGTGAGCAGCACATGACCTTTGAGGAGACTGATCGAGTCAGCGAAGACAAGGATAAGCTTAACATCGATTTTGACGGATATGTCGACGAAGAGGCCTTTGAGGGGGGCACTGCGGAAGGCAACGAGATTATTCTGGGGTCTGGTTCAATGATTCCAGGTTTCGAAGACGGATTGATCGGCCTCAAGGCTGGTGACGAAAAAGATCTTGAGGTGACTTTCCCCGAAACTTACCAGGCAGAGAATCTTGCAGGTAAAGACGCAATCTTCAAAATCAAGGTCAACAGCGTGTCCAAACCTGTGATACCCGAGCTGGACGACGACTTTTTCAAGCTGTTTGAAGTCGAGGAAGGCGGAATGGAAGCCTTTCGAGAGGAAGTAAAAAGTAATATGCAACGGGAACTTGACACTGCAATAAAAGCCAAGATCAAAGAACAGGTGATGGATGGGATCAGCGAATCAAACAAAGTAGATTTGCCTAAGGCCCTGATCGATCAGGAAGTGAATCGCATGCGCGAGGAAGCGGTGCAGCGCTTTGGAGGCGGGACTCAGATGGATCCCGGTATGTTACCAGCTGAAATGTTTACTGAGCAGGCCGAAAAACGCGTGAAATTGGGCCTGATTGTTAATTCCATTGTTGATACAAACGATTTGGAGCCTGATGAGGACAAGGTTCGTGAAAAGATTGAGACAATGTCCAATTCGTATCAGGATCCTCAGGAAGTTATTAATTTTTACTACAATAATGAACAACAATTGAGTCAGATCCAGAATATGGTGCTTGAGGAGCAGATCGTGAATTTGGTGCTGGGTACGGCAAATGTCACCGAGAAAGCCGTCAGCTATGAAGAAGCGGTAAAGCGTGGAGCCCCTGAGACTGCAGGAAAAGAGCCCGAAGACGCTGAAAACAGTGACGACGATTAGGGTCCCTTTATCCGCACCATTCGTAGGGTAATTGTCAGGCTTATACTCCACAATTTCATCTAAAATCAACCATTGAACTTTTGCTGGATTGACGCAATATTCGGGGTTGGCGCTATACTTTCGCAATGCGATAGAAGAGAGAACTCATGCACACATTCGAAGACAAGTTTTTGCCGGAGACTCAGGCCCTGGGTCTGATACCCATGGTCGTTGAGCAGACTGCCCGGGGTGAACGTTCCTATGATATATACTCACGACTCCTCAAGGAGCGAATTATCTTTGTAGTTGGCCCTATCGATGATGGCATAGCCAATCTCGTGGTGGCGCAATTGCTTTACCTTGAGTCCGAAAATGCAGATAAAGACGTCCAGTTATATATCAATTCACCTGGCGGTTCCGTGACAGCCGGTCTTGCTATCTACGACACAATGCAGTTCCTCAATTGTGATGTATCGACACTTTGCGTGGGACAGGCTGCAAGCATGGGGGCATTCTTGCTGGCAGGAGGGGCGAAAGGTAAGCGATACTGCCTGCCTAATTCCCGGGTGATGATTCATCAGCCTAGTGGTGGTTCACAGGGTCAGGCGTCCGATATCGAAATACAGGCCAGGGAAATCCTGTTTCTGCGCGAACGCATGAATGAAATAATGGCATTGCATACTGGCAAGACTAAAGAAGAAGTCGCAAAAGATACGGAAAGAGATAACTTTATGACTGCTCAAGAGGCCCTTGAATATGGCATTATTGATCAGATTCAAGAGCCAAGAACCAATCTGGTAGCGGTTAAGGCAAGGTAAGTAGAGTTTTTTAATTTTGAAATGTTTGATTATAATAGTCTCGGGATGAGTTCCGATGATGACATTTTTGAGGTTTAGGTATGTCCGACGAGCACGACGATAATAACGGCGACGGTAAGCTGCTCCACTGCAACTTTTGCGGTAAGAGTCAGCATGAAGTCCGAAAGCTGATCGCCGGTCCTTCTGTTTATGTCTGTGACGAGTGTGTCGAATTATGCAATGACATCATTCGCGAAGAGCTGCAAGAGAGCAGCGAAGAATCAGATAACACAAAGCTACCCACGCCAATGGAGATCAAGGCCATTCTTGATGAGTACGTCATTGGACAGGACTGGGCTAAAAAAGTGTTGGCGGTTGCTGTCTACAATCACTACAAGCGGTTAAATTATTCGGGCAAGAAAGACGATGTAGAATTGCAGAAGAGCAATATTCTGCTGATCGGTCCAACCGGTGTTGGCAAGACCCTGCTCGCTGAGACCCTGGCGCGGCTTCTCGATGTACCGTTTACCATTGCTGACGCAACGACGCTCACCGAAGCAGGTTATGTCGGCGAAGATGTTGAAAATATCATTCAAAAGTTATTGCAGAAATGCGATTACGATGTCGACAAGGCGCAGGTTGGTATCGTCTATATCGATGAAATCGACAAGATTTCGCGGAAGTCAGACAACCCGTCAATTACCCGCGATGTTTCCGGCGAAGGTGTGCAACAGGCACTTTTGAAGCTCATTGAAGGCACAGTCGCTTCTGTTCCACCCCAGGGAGGACGCAAGCATCCTCAACAGGAATTCCTGCAGGTAGATACCACCAATATTCTTTTCATTTGTGGCGGCGCCTTCTCGGGTCTGGAAAAGATTATTCAGGATCGATCGGAAAAAAGTAGCATCGGCTTTGGCGCGAGTGTTCAGACCGAAGCGAACAAGAAAAACCTTGGGGAGATTCTTCGCACCGTGCAACCAGAGGATCTGGTTCGGTACGGTTTGATTCCGGAATTCGTTGGTCGTCTTCCTGTACATGCCACCTTAGATGAACTCGATACAGAAGCCCTGGTTAGAATACTGAAAGAGCCGAAGAACGCCTATACCAAGCAGTATGCGAAGCTCTTTGAAATGGAAGGTGCTAAGATAGATTTTCGGGAAGATGCGCTACAGGCTATTGCCGAAAAGGCCATGGAACGAAAAACAGGCGCAAGAGGGCTTCGATCCATTCTCGAAGCTGTATTGCTTGAGGTGATGTACAAGATCCCCTCCGAAGAATCGGTTAGCAAGGTTGTTATTGATGAAAATGTCATCAATGGGGATTCAGAACCCATGTTGATCTACGAGAATCCAGAGCAAAAGAAAGTGCTGCCAGAATAGGATGGTTTATCTGAAATCTGAGACAAAAAGGGGCGTTTCTGCCCCTTTTTCTTTGTAAGATAGGTTAAATGAGCCCCTCCCGGTTCCTAAACATGTCGAAGAAGGTTGTTAGACCGCGCTTCGAGGAAGGTTATTTAAATGGCTGAAGAACTCTTTGATCTACCCATCGTCACTCTACGGGACATGGTGGTTTATCCACATGGCGTACAACCGCTGTTTATTGGAACCGAAAAATCCATACAGGCACTGGAACACGCCCAGGAACATGACAAAAACAAAAGGGTGCTGTTGCTGGCCAAAAGAGATCCGGGCAACGAAAACCCGGAAGCAGATGATTTATTCAGTTTTGGCACCATCGCCACTATTCTGCAGCTGATCCGATTACCCGACAAAACCGTAAAGATTCTGGTTGAGGGCAATCATCGGGCCAAAGTGAGTGAGGTTCGAGACAACGATGAGTTTTTCGTCGGCGATGTCGAGTTGTTGGAGGAGCCAGTAATCGAGGCTAATGAAGCCCAGGCGATGATTCGGACGCTGATGAGTACCTTCGAACAGTATGGACAGCAAAGCAAGAAGGTGCCACCTGAAGTGATGACGTCCTTATCGAGTATTGAGGACCCTAGCCGCCTGGTGGACACCATTGCCGCCCATCTCTCATTGAAACTTGATATTAAGCAGCAATTGTTGGAAATGGTCGATCTCAAAGACCGTATGGAGCACATGCTGGGTCTGCTCGAAGGTGAACTGGACCTGTTCAATGTTGAAAAACGCGTTCGCGGTCGAGTCAAAAAGCAGATGGAGAAAAGCCAGCGCGAGTACTATTTGAATGAACAGATGAAAGCCATTCAAAAAGAGCTGGGGGATCTGGAAGATGTGCCCAATGAAATTGAGGACATTCAGAAGCGACTCGAATCTTCAGGGATGCCCAAAGAGGCACGCGACAAAACAAAGGCTGAAGTCAACAAGCTGAAGATGATGTCGCCTATGTCCGCCGAGGCAACGGTAGTGAGGTCCTATATCGACTGGATGCTCAACACACCCTGGAAAAAGCGATCCAAGGTCAGAACCGATATCAGGGCGGCAGAAGAAGTTCTGGAAGCAGATCACTATGGTCTGGAGGAAGTGAAAGACCGTATTTTGGAATACCTTGCGGTGCAAAAACGGGTCAAGAAAATTAAAGGTCCGGTACTGTGTCTGGTTGGTCCGCCGGGAGTTGGCAAAACTTCTCTGGGGGAATCTATAGCACGAGCAACGAACCGAAAATTTGTCAGGATGGCATTGGGCGGCGTGCGTGATGAAGCCGAGATCCGCGGTCATCGCAGAACCTATATCGGCTCCATGCCAGGAAAGATCATCCAGAAGCTGGCCAAAGCAGGAGTCAGGAATCCGTTATTTCTGCTCGATGAAATTGACAAGTTGGGCCAGGATCATCGTGGTGACCCTGCCTCTGCTCTGCTCGAAGTACTTGACCCTGAGCAAAACAATTCGTTCAACGACCACTACATGGAAGTTGACTATGATTTATCAGAGGTCATGTTCATCTGTACCTCGAACTCCATGAACATTCCGGCGGCGTTACTGGACCGTATGGAAATCATCAGAATCCCTGGATATACCGAAGACGAGAAGCTTAATATCGCCACCCGTTATCTGGTTCCTAAACAAATTGAAAACAATGGCCTTGCAACCGATGAAATCTCCGTTAGGGATGAAACCGTCATTGATCTGATCCGCTACTATACTCGCGAGGCGGGTGTTCGAGGATTAGAGCGTGAAATCGCCAAGATTTGTCGCAAGGTGGTTAAAGAGACGGCCTTGTCAGAGCTGGAAACCGACGTGACACTCGACATCACTCCAGAGTTGCTTGAAGACTATTCCGGTGTCAGGAAATACAGCTTTGGCCGGGCGGAAGAAAAGGATCAGGTTGGGCAGGTGACCGGACTCGCCGTCACCAGCGTTGGCGGAGAATTACTTTCAATCGAAGCTGTAGCAGTACCCGGAAAGGGCCGTCACCGCCAGACAGGTTCTTTGGGTGATGTCATGCAGGAATCGATCCAGGCCGCGACCACGGTCGTCCGAAGTCGAGCCGCTGTCCTCGGGATTTCGAAGGATTTTCACGAAAAATTCGACTTGCATATCCATATGCCGGAAGGGGCTACCCCCAAGGATGGACCCAGTGCCGGTATTGCCCTGTGTACCGCTATGGTGTCGGTGCTCACCGGTATCCCAGCCAGGGCTAATGTTGCGATGACTGGCGAAATCACGCTACGGGGTCAGGTCTTGCCTATTGGCGGCCTCAAGGAAAAACTGCTTGCTGCACATCGAGGTGGCATCAAAGAAGTACTTATCCCTGATGAGAATAAAAGAGACCTGAAAGAGATTCCTGACAATATAAAAGATGATCTAACGATCATCCCTGTGAAATGGATTGATGAAGTTCTTGAAATTGCCCTGCAAAGAATGCCCGAACCCATTTCTGATGACGTTAAGGAGGATCATGAATCAACCGGTGAATCTGGCGAAAGCCCCAGAATTAGTGCTCATTAGCGAGTTTTACCTTGAATAAATAGGGATCATTGGGTATAAGGTAACGAGGCACGGGCAATTGCATAAGGATGTGTACATCATCAATAACTTCCTACAATTAAGGGGTAGAGTGTGAATAAACAAGAGCTGATTGAAAACATTGCAGGTTCCGCTGACATTACCAAGGCGGCTGCAGGACGAGCACTAGATTCGATGATTGACTCTATTACGGGTTCATTGAAGAATGGTGACTCAGTTGTACTGGTAGGTTTTGGCACTTTCAGTGTTCGAGATCGTGCTGCGCGTATCGGCAGAAATCCTCAAACAGGGGAAAAAATTCAAATCGCTGCTGCAAGAGTGCCGGCTTTTAAAGCAGGTAAAGCTTTGAAGGACGCTGTTAATAATAGATAAGACTATCCAGCTCGATAGTTGTTCTATCATCACAAGGTAAGACGAAAGAAATAAAGAAAAAAACAATGGAAAGGCGCATCAGTTGATGCGCCTTTTTTGTGGGCAGTCTAAAATATGCGGTCCACAGAGGTGAGAATAAAATGCTAATTCAACGATTGCGAGACGGGTCAAACGGGATAATGGCTAAGGTCATTATCGGACTCATTATTGTGGTATTTGCCCTGTTTGGCTTTGGTTCGATTACTACGTTTCTCGCGCCGGTCGCCAAAGTAGCGACTGTTAATGGTGAAGATGTCACCCAGCGGTCCATGGAAATTGCGGTGGAAAGGAATCGACGCTTATTGATGGCCAGAGGCGCAACTGTCAATGACATCGATGAAGATGAGTTGCGCGAGAATGTGTTAAGAGGGCTGATCACCAGGGAAGTGCTTACCCAGGCTGCCGCTGAATTCGAACTCTACTACAGCGATGCGGAGCTCGACGCCGACATTGTCTCAACTGAAGTTTTTCAGCTGGGCGGGGTATTTAGCGCAGATCAGTTTCAGAATGTGGTACGCAGTGCTGGTTACACAACGCTGGGTTACCGGGATGAAATGCGAACAGACAAGCTGTTTGAGCAGATGTTGTCTGGCATTCGCTCTTCCTCTTTTGTTACGGATGCCGAAACCAAGCGCTATAGTTCGTTACTGTCTCAGACTCGAGACCTCGCCTATCTACAAATCAGTGCCGCAGCACTAATCGACGAGATTACCGTGACTTCGGATGAAATCCTGGACTATTACACGGACAACTCCGCCGAGTTTGTAACCGACGAAACGGTCAATCTTCAATATGTCGAACTAAAGCACGAAGATCTTGCAGCGGGACTGGATATCGACCCAGAAGCATTGGCGCAGTACTTTGTTGACAACCTCAGCATCTATTCTGCCGAAGGGTCGCGCAGGCTGGCCCACATTCTTATTGAAGCCTCAGCTGAAGTGTCCATGGCCGAGGCTAAAACCGCCGCTGATGAAATCTACAGCAAGATCAAAGAGGGTGAAGACTTTACTGTCCTGGCACAAGAGTTATCGAATGATAGTGGTTCAAAGGGTGACGGTGGTGACCTCGGCTTTAATCCACAGGGAACGTTTTTTCCAGAATTTGAAACCGTTGCCTATGATCTGGCACTAAACCAGGTTTCGCCGCCTGTCGAAACGGAAATTGGCTACCACATCATCAAAGTACTGGATATCCAAGAGGCGGTAGAGCCTGATCTGGACGAAGTTAGAACGGAAGTTGAACTAGCCTATCGGCTGGCGGCAACCGATGAGGATTTTGTGACATTTTCTGCCCGACTGGCCGAATTGCTGTTTGAGAGTATTGATCTGGAGACGCCTGCCGCAGATATAGGCCTGGACGTTAAATCAACGGGTCACTTATCCCGTAATGCAACACATGCCTTAATGGCCAATAACAAGGTCAGGACTGCAGCCTTTAGTGCCGATGTATTAATCGACGGGAACAATAGCGATCTGATTGAAATAACGGACAACCACCATGTGGGGGTCAGGGTTCTTGAACATCGCCCGAGTGCCAGCAAACCTTTAGAGGAGGTTGAAGAAGACATTCGATATATCCTGCAACGTGGGCGGGCAAGGGTCCTGGCTGAAGAGCGTGCGGTGGCGATAGTTCAGGCCATTGAAGGTGGTTCTCTGGCACAGTATGTTGCAAATGAATACAACCTCAATTGGGAAATTAAGCGAGGCGCGTCAAGGTATATGCGTGAAGTCGATCCGCAGATTTTGCGTGAAGCTTTTACCTTACCGCGCCCGGCCCTCAACAAAGAGTCTTTAGGCTACTCAATTCTGCAAAACGGAGACAGCGTGGTGCTTCGTGTTTCGGCTGTGACCAATAAGCCAGAGGAAGAGCTTCCGGAAATAGAACTGGCCAGTATAAAATCCAATTTGCCCGGCCAGCTCGGTGCCGTTGATTTCCAGGATTTCGAGAACAGCCTAACCGCAGAAGCCTCCCTTGAGCGAACTAAGTAGCGCCTGTGGGGTGTCGTCAGAAGTTCCTTAATTAATTAGCTGGGTGACATCCACGTACAGGGTCAGGTGATCTCCTGGATGAATGTATTTTTTAAGGTTGAGGGCATTATTCCAGGATTTAATTTTTTGAACGGTAAGGTTGAATTTACCGGCGATCAATGACAGGGATTCACCTTCCCTAACCCGGTAGTTTACTCGTCGAACCTGTTCGTTCGCTTTATGACGGTTTTGCGCCAGGGTGATGGCCTGCTTTTTATAGATCTTCAATTTGGTGCCGGGATACAGGACACTGCTCGTGCCCATGCCGTTCCATTTGGCCAGTTCTCTTACGCCGACATCAAATTGCCGTGATATTTCCCAGAAACTATCGCCAGCTCGTACCAGGTAAACAATTGGATCCTTGCCATAGCTGGCTTTTAAACGTTCCTGCTTTGACGCCAGCCGACCGCGTTGTGTCAACTTGTAGTCTATATGGGTAGATGCTACGGGAATCAGCAAAGAATCACCAGTACGAATCATCGTCCCGGTAATGTTGTTAGCTGTTCTTATGGTATCGATGGTCGTCCGATACTTACCGGCGATTGATCCCAGGTTTTCGCCGCGCCTGACACGATGGCGTTTCCAGGATAGCCGGTTATTCACATCAAGTGCAGCCAGGTTCTGTCTGAAAGTGGTCAGATGGCTTACCGGGATCACCAATTCATGAGGGCCGTCCGGATGAGTTGCCCATTGGTTAAACCCAGGGTTCAAAGTGTAGAGCTTTTCGGTAGTGATCTCGGCGAGTTCAGCGGCCTTGTACAGATCAAGCTGGTGGTTAATGTCCACGACTTCCCAATAGGGTTCATTTTCAAAGGCCGGAAGACGAATGTGGTAGCGATCCGGATTGGCGATTATTTCGCAGATAGCCAACAACCTGGGCACGTAAGTGTAGGTTTCGCGGAACACCTTGAGTGACCAGAAATTGACCTCGTTTTTTGGAAGCTTGCTGGCCCGGATTGACGATTGCACGTTACCCTGACCTGCATTGTAGGCAGCCAGGGCAAGTAACCAGTCGCCATCAAACAGATCGTGCAGGTAGTCGAGATAGTCAATGGCGGCTTTCGTCGAAGCCCGAACGTCTCTTCTGCCGTCATACCACCAATCGATTTTCAATCCGTAGAGTCGTGCAGTTGAGGGGATAAACTGCCATAGACCTGCAGCCCGGCCGTGGCTGTATGCGAATGGGTCATAAGCGCTTTCGACCACCGGTAAGAGTGCGAATTCAAGGGGTAATCCGCGGCGTTCGATCTCCGAGATGACATGATAAAGATGAGGCCCGGCCCGTTTTGCCACGCGTTCCACGTATTCGGGATGGGTAACAAACCACTTCAGTTCGACCAGAACTCGTTGCCGGTCGATTTCATGGGAAAGTTGAAAACCCTTTCGCATTCTCTCCCACAAATCGACAGGTTCATTTTCCACAATGACTTCTACTTCAACTGCTTCTGTAATGGGTTCGGAGGCGGCCGGAAGGTTTGGTGTTTGTTCAGGTTCCAGAGCCTGTGTGATTGGGGGCTGGCTGACGAGCATTGATGGTTGATCAACGGTCGTACAACTCATCGGCAACAGTAGTGTAAAGGGAACGAGCAGGGGGATAAGTAGGAAGCGCATAACATCTGTACAACTTTTCAATCATTATAGCGAATAAAGACTAGGAATTGAGGCTGGCCTATGATTAAAGTCGGTGTGCCGCATCACTTTTTCCGCGATGACTGCGTTGAACCCGTATTCATTCTCCGTGCGAGTTCGCCTTGCCCTCACGAAAAAATCCAATTAATCAGAGCTTCCCTAGCGGGTAATAATCGGATTCGACCCTTTTATGACGCCGAACTAACCTTATAATGACCACAGACACGAGATGTTGATTGGCATGACCCGGAAAACAAAAAATTCATCCCTGACCGAATCGTCGCAGCCCATATTTGAGGATATTCGATCCTGGTTTGACACTCCGCTCGGTAAACATGTGTTGAATACCGAATCGGCGATGTTGGATCAATTATTGCCTGGCCTGTTTGGCTATCATCTTGCCCAGTTTAGTGTTCAGGATTCAGGGCTTCACGGATCGAGTCCGATTCAACACAAAATAAACGTGAATCTGGATGGAAAAATGTCATCCGGTTTGGTTTCCGTCCCCACTCAATTGCCTTTTTCGAATGACAGTATTGATGTCGTATTGCTACATCACTTGCTCGACTTCACAGAGTCACCCCAGGAAATCCTCCGCGAATTGTTCAGGGTCACATTGCCGATGGGGCATATTGTTATTGTCGGCTTCAATCCGCTGAGCTTGTGGGGACTGTGGCGGTCAGCAGCGGCCTTCAAAGGCATAGCGCCATGGAATGGCAGATTTATACGTGCCGGGCGGCTGATGGATTGGTTGAACCTTTTGAATTTCAAAATCGATCGTGCCCAGTATGCGATTTACCGACCTCCGGTTTCTCGTTACCTGGGAAAAGTCGAGGATTATTCTCAAGGCGTCAGTAGAAACATGAATCTGCCGATCGGGTCCGTCTACGTGATCGTAGCCAGAAAACATATCGGCGCTGTCCGTCCCATCCGCCCTGTCTGGTCGAGCAGTACGGCCTTCGGTCCATTGAGTGTAGTCCGTTCGGTAAAACATGATGGCCTGGCCGTTGTCGAACACGAGCCTTCCGGGGAATAAACCAGATTTCTTCTGCCGTAGAAATATTTACTGATGGTGCCTGTCGCGGCAATCCTGGTCCTGGCGGTTGGGGTGTTTTATTACGGTNCGGTGATAGCGAAAAGGAATTGTNTGGGGGTGAGCTCAATACAACTAACAATCGAATGGAATTACTTGCAGCCATCAAGGGGTTGGAAGCACTGAAGCAATCATCCAGTGTCATTCTGACGACAGACTCGCAATACGTCTGTAAAGGTATCACGCAATGGATATTGGGCTGGAAAGCGAAAGGCTGGAAAACAGCGGGCCGACAGGATGTCAAAAACAAGGATCTGTGGGAACGATTGGACCGGTTGTCCCAAAGCCATAGCATCGATTGGCAATGGGTCAAGGGCCACAGTGGTCATATCGAGAATGAGCGGGTTGATGAACTTGCGAATCGTGGAATTGATGAATTAGGGAACCTCTGATTAAGAGGATTTTTTATCAGAACAAGGAAGGGGCGAGCGGAGGAAATTTGTTAACATGCTGTAAGTTAACAAATTTTTGAGCACGCGTCTGACGCAGTTATGGTGAAAATAGACCTTAATCAGACGTTTCTTAGGGAAACAGTGATGCGGCAGGTCGTACTCGATACTGAAACTACAGGACTGGAAATCGAAGAAGGTCATCGAATTCTGGAGATAGGATGTGTGGAGATAGTGGGGCGAAGATTGACTCGTCGTCACTATCACCAGTATGTTAACCCGGAACGAGATAGTGATGATGGTGCGCTTGAAGTGCATGGCATCACTCGTCAGTTCCTAAATGATAAACCGTTATTCGGGGATATATGGGAAGGGTTCCTTGAGTTTGTTAACGGTAGCGAACTGATTATCCACAACGCGGCATTTGATGTTGCGTTTATTAATAATGAGATGAAATTGTTGTCTCCTACATTAGGTGTCTTGACTGATTATTGCAGCATCGTAGACAGTCTCGCATTGGCGCGCCAAAAGCATCCCGGTCAGAAGAACAACCTTGATGCGCTGTGTAAAAGATACAGCGTCGATGACTCCCAACGCGAACTGCATGGCGCCTTGCTTGATGCGGAAATTTTGGCTGATGTCTATTTGCTCCTTACTGGTGGACAGGTGACGCTGGGCTTCGGTGAGGAAACACAGGGCGACAATGGTAGCAACACCAGGGTTAAGATCGATGCAAACAGGCGGGGCCTAAAAGTCATACAGGCGAGCCATGATGAGCTTGCCGCCCATGAGCGAAAGCTGGATCGGTTGGATGAAACAAGTGAATCAGGCAGTCTTTGGCGAGCCCTGAACGTGGAATAAATCAAATGAGTAGTTTTTTCTGGCCGGAACCTGACCAAAGCTTCCTTGCCTCGGTGAACCTGGCTGAAGATTCAGATGGGCTCTTTTTTGCCTGCCGTAAAGGCAACATCCTACAGACGTTTAATGAGGCAGGCGCATGGCGGCCTCTGAATAAAAATGAGATGTCTTCATTTACCCAGGTCAAAAAGCACTTTATGGGACACCTGGGAGAAGACGCGTGTTTTGCGGTAGAAGTAGACGGTACTGTTGATGGAGAGTTTGCGAACCTTCGCGCCAATCTTGGCAACATTGATAGAACGATTTTCAGTATCGCAGGTCGGGCACTGCAGTTATGTGACTGGTACCTTACCCATCAGTTCTGTGGACAGTGTGGTTCCCGCACCATCGAGCATGCCAATGATCGAGCGACCGTCTGTGAAAGCTGTGGCATGCATTTCTATCCAAGGCTTTCCCCATCTATCATCGTGCTTGTTCACAAAGATGATGAAGTGCTACTAGGGCGAAACCATCTTTTCCCGGAGGGACTGTTCAGTACCCTGGCAGGGTTTGTCGAGCCAGGTGAATCGATTGAAGAAACAGTCCGGCGTGAAGTCAAAGAGGAAGTGGGTGTGAAAGTTGGCAACCTGAGTTATAGAGGTAGCCAACCCTGGCCTTTTCCCAATTCTTTGATGCTGGGATTTCATGCCGAATATGAATCGGGGGATATTGTGCTGCAGGAAGATGAAATTGCTGAAGCCAACTGGTTTCGATGCGATGAATTGCCTTTAATCCCTGGCAAGTTTGCAATATCCCGATGGTTGATTGATGAGTACCTGGATTCCCGGGGATTTGAGATCTGACAGGGCTTGCGCACGAGCGAATGCGAAGGACCTCAACTTACCTAACAGTGAGATCCTTCAGCCTTTGCAAGGCTTCAGGATGACCAATCTACTAAGTCTTCAGGTCAATCTTTTACCTGATACAGGATGGTCGGATCATCGCTTCTAAACAGATAGAGCAGCAGCTGGCTCAGGACAATATTGCCATCGGCACGATAGCGTCCTGTCATGAATGCCACCATTCCGTCCATGGTGCCTGTTAACAGTTGCCAGCAGGTTTCATGTTGGTCAATAAATAACGTTACCGTGGGTTGCTCGAGCTGACCTGTCATGAACTCGAAGCTTTCGCCGTCAACGACCAGATAAAAAGGATCATCTTGCTTAAACACAAACTGGAATCTTGTAGACCGACGTTGTAGTAAGGCCGGTTTGAAGTGCGGCGCAAGCTCGGCGGTTTTCTGTTGCAGGATTTTTTTGACTGACATTGCTGGTTTGCTCATCGGGGACTTCTGGTCGGTATCACTATTTACGCCATCACCGCGTCAGAGTCGTAATCATACTGCGCTCACCTCCTTCATCCCAGGCCTTTCATCGGTGGGTCTGCATCGATTGTGTTAGCATGTGCCGTTTTTGATCAGCGGGGTTTTCAGTTTGGAGTTTCTTATCGAATACGGTTTATTTCTTGCTAAATCCGTAACTATTTTGGTTGCCATACTGGTGGTTATTGCCGTCATTGTAGGGGCGAGTCAGCGTCATCGAGAATCAGAAGCCGGTCATATTGAGGTCCGGAATTTAAATGAGTCGCTCGAAGCAATAACTCACAATCTGAAATCCGTTGTGCAAAATGTGGAACTGCGCAAAAAGGAAGCCAAAGATGAAAAGAAGAAGGCCAAGGCCAAGCAAAAAGACCTGAAAAAAGAAGTGAAAGGAGGTCATGAAAACAGACCCCGGCTATTCGTGCTCGATTTCAAGGGTGACGTCCAGGCGTCTGAAGTCACAGGCTTAAGAGAAGAGATTACAGCGATCCTCTCTATTGCCGAAGAAGCTGACGAAGTCATGGTCCGGCTTGAGAGTCCCGGAGGCGTTGTGCACGGTTATGGGTTAGCAGCCTCGCAATTACAGAGAGTCAGGAACAAGTCTATTCCTCTCACCATTGCGGTCGATAAAGTGGCTGCCAGCGGTGGTTATATGATGGCATGTATTGCGAACAAGATTATTGCCGCGCCTTTTGCGTTACTGGGTTCTATTGGCGTGGTCGCGCAGATACCCAATTTTCATCGATTGCTTCAGAAAAATGAAATTGACGTTGAAGTGCTCACAGCGGGCGAATACAAAAGAACACTGACTTTGTTTGGGGAGAATACGGAGAAGGATCGTGAAAAATTTGTCTCGGAACTGGAAGATGTTCATCGCCTATTCAAGGAGTTTGTCTCAAGCAACCGGCCGGTAGTCAATATAGACGAGGTAGCAACCGGGGAGGCCTGGTTCGGTATTCGCGCACTGGAACGTGATCTGGTAGATGAATTGAAAACCAGCGATGAATATATTATTGACCAGTGCGCAGACCGGGATGCTTTCCTGGTTAAATATGTTCTGCACAAGAACAAGATCGATCGCCTGTTTGAGCGGGTAACGAAAATGTTTGTGCCTGGCGCGTTTCAGCAAATGATTCCGAAAGAATACATACGATAGGAAAGAGGAAATAGCCGTGACGAATTTTAACGCCTTCTGGGTTGAGAAAACGGATGATGGTGTGACTCATCAGGTAATCGAACGTTCGTTCAATGATCTTCCGGACGGCGATGTCCTGATAAAGGTTAGTTACTCGAGTTTGAACTACAAAGATGCACTATCGTCGAAGGCAATGCCGGGGGTTACCCGAAACTATCCCCATACACCGGGTATTGATGCGGCGGGTACAGTGGTTTCGTCTTCCGTCTCGAATTTTAGGGAAGGCGACGAGGTGATCGTCATTGGCTTCGATTTAGGGATGAATACAGCAGGGGGCTACGGTGAATATATTCGAGTGCCCGGGAACTGGATAACACCTCTGCCAGCCGGATTGACGCTAAGGTCAAGTATGATTATCGGCACCGCAGGACTTACGGCAGCACTATGCTATGACAAGCTGCTGACCATGGGTGCAAAACCAGAAGATGGCCCCGTGGTAGTGACTGGTGCTAGTGGTGGTGTTGGCTCGATTGCCGTGGCGTTGCTGGCGGGGCAGGGCTATGAGGTCGTGGCAAGCAGTGGTAAGGCAGATAAAGCAGATTATCTCAAACAACTAGGGGCAAAAGAGGTTATTAGTCGTGCTGCCTTGTCAGAAGTAAACAAGCGACCCGTTGCGGCAATGGACTATTCACACGGCATCGATACAGTTGGTGGCGAAATACTCAGTAATGTCATCAAGTCCCTGAAATATGGTGGCAGTGTAGCAATCTGTGGCCTGGTTGCATCTCCGGCTTTCAACATTACTGTGCTGCCTTTTATTCTTCGGAACGTCAATGTCCTGGGTATTGATAGTGTCGAGCTTCCAATTGAACAGAAGAACCGCGTATGGGATCGTCTTGCGACAGATTGGCAATTATCTTCGTTGGAAGACATGGTCGTTGAAACCAGTCTTGGTGGATTATCTGAAGCTGTGGACAAGATTTTCGCGGGTGAGATGGTCGGTAGGACCCTGGTTGTTCATGAGTAGTAATAAACGGTCATCCTGACCGGGCTCGCGCACGAGCTGGAGGCGAAGGATCTCAACCTTTCGCCTAAGCAAATCCTTCGTTTTCGCTCCGGTCTTATCAGGATGACTCTCGCCTGGGAGAGATCCTTCGTTCGCTGCGCTCGCTCAGGATGACGCGTCGCGTCAATCTCTTCTCAGCTTATCGTTGGTGGCAATGGGTGTTGGATAGCGATAAACGACGATATAAGACGACACAAGAAAAGTCAGAATCGCTGTTGCCTGTATCAGATGTGATGCTGACAAACTGATCAAGCTCTCAGCCGTAGCGATGAATGCGATCAACAGGGAAAATTCACTGATCTGCCCGAGCCGAAAGCCAGTTTCCCAACCCAGTGCGTTTGTCTCACTCATGCCTCGAAGGAAATAGCGGAACACCACTGGTTTAAGAATCAGCACCGCTGTCGCCATGATGAGAGCAGGGACGATGACTTCGCCTAATAAATCCATGTGAAAACCGGCACCAACCGAGAAAAAGAAAAGTACCAGAAAGAAATCTCGCAACGGTTTCAGGTGATCAGCAATGTACAGCGCTATCGGGCTTGTGGCGATGGTGACACCAGCTACAAATGCGCCTATTTCCAGCGATAGGCCCGCCCATTCCGACAATTCCGCCAGACCCAGGCACCAGGCGATTGCCACCAGGAAAATGTATTCGTGAAACGCATCAAACTTTTCCAGCAGTGGCAGCAAGATGAATTTCACAAACAGCCAGGAAAATAAAATCAGCAGGGGAAGGCTGATCAGCACGCGTATGACTTTGGTCGCTCCGCTGAATTCAAGGAAACCTCCTGAAATAATGAGCAGAACGATAATCGCAATAAGATCCTGGATGAGCAGTAAACTGATAATCAATTCACCGGTATGTCGATGATGTAGCACGGTAGTTGGTAAAAGTTTTATACCGATAATGGTACTGCTGAACATCATCGCAATACCGATGACGATGGTTTCGACAAGCGTGTAGCCAAATGCAAAGGCGATAGCGAAGCCGAAGGCGAAGAATACTAACGAGCTGCCAATGCCGACGAATATTGCACTGCGCAGGGTGTTAATGAGCTTGCTCGGTTGCATGTCGAGGCCCAGCAGAAACAGCAGGAAGATAATGCCGAATTTGGCGATACTACTGATCAACTGCGGATTATCAATAAAAGCGGCGCCAGACGGGCCCAGAATCATACCGGTAACAATGTACATGACGATAAGGGGTTGCCTGGTGAATAGCGCGATCGTCGCCAGCACGCTTGCGCAGGCAAAAATCAGGAAGAACGAAAATATAAAGGGATCAGAACCCATTTTCACCGCTTAACAGCTTGGATTTCACCTGATGTTAAGGGAATTGTCTGGATTATTCGAATGCCTTGAGAAATTCTGAGAAAGATATTTTCGTCAGAACATATTGTCCAAAAGATTCTATTCAAAGCCAGGAAGGGGGAGCTGCCTGAAAAGACTATCGTTGCCGAAATAGGGGGCTTCTATCGATGGTAAGCTGGTAACTGATGGCAAAGCCCTGCATACGTTCTATGGCTCGTTGCGCATTCTGCCCATCGGCCAGTTCAAAGGCGTTGAAGCCGCATCGGGCCATTTGTTCAAACTGATCGATACGCACATCGCCGATAGCCCGTAATTCACCCTCAAAGCCGTAATGTCGTCTCAACAGGTTGGCCGAGGAATAGGCTCTGCCATCGGCGAAGGTAGGAAAATTTAGTGCAATGACCGGGATCTTACCGATGAAATCGCTGAGTGTTTCAACCTCCTCGTGTGCGTCAAGCCAGACGCCGGTTGATTTGTCACTGGAGACCAGAAACTCTTCAAGTGTCAGGATTTCCCGATCGTCAGTTGTAGTTACTTTTCCATCTACTATTAGTTGGCTCATGATGCATAAACCGATTTTTTGAAAGGCTCGATACCAATTCTTCGGAAGGTATCGATGAACCGTTCTTCTCCCTGGCGATTTTTGAGGTGAACATCGACCAGCTTCTGGACGACTTCGGGAATTTCATTCTGTGCGAACGACGGCCCAAGTATTTTTGCCAGCGTTGCGTCTTCATATCCTGAGCCGCCAATGGATACCTGGTAGAACTCCTGCCCTTTTTTATCGACGCCAAGAATGCCGATATTACCAACGTGATGATGGCCGCAGGCGTTCATACAACCCGAAATGTTTAAATCCAGTTCCCCTAGATCATGCAAGTAGTCGAGATCGTCAAATTTTCGCTGGATCGCTTCAGCGACGGGAATGGATTTGGCGTTTGCCAGGGAACAATAGTCCCCGCCCGGGCAACAGATGATGTCTGTGAGCAAACCAAGATTGGGTGAGGCAAGTTCCGCATCGACCAGCGAAAGCCAAAGGCTGTGGAGGTCCCTTTTCGGGACATCAGCCAGGGTGACATTCTGTTCGTGGGTTATTCGAACCTCTCCAAAACTAAATTTGTCCGCAAGGTCGGCAATCAACTCCAGTTGTTCATCAGTCACGTCACCCGGCGGGATACCAGTCGCCTTTAGCGCAAGATTAACGATACTGTATCCGGCCTTTTTGTGGGATTTTACATTCTGTTGCAACCAGTCACTGAACCCAGAGTTGTCGGTGATCCTGTCGTCAATATCGGGTACCGGATCTTCAAGTTCTTCATATTGTGGGACCGTGAAGTGACCTTTAACCCGATCAATTTCGGATTGCGTTAGTGTAGCCTCTCCGTCTTTTATACTATTCCATTCTTTTTCGACTTTTTCGGCGAAAACCTCCGGGGTCATCGCTCGAACCAGAATCTTTATTCTCGCCTTGTATTTATTGTCTCGTCGGCCATATCGATTGTAGACGCGAAGTATTGCCTCAAGGTAAGTAAGCAGGTGTTTCGGATCAAGTCCCTGCTTTATTACCGGGCCAATCACCGGGGTCCGGCCAAGTCCGCCACCTACCAGAATTTCGAATTTGGTGACGCCAGCGTCACAAGATATGCGAACACCAATGTCGTGCACCTGCACGGCGGCTCTGTCTTTTTCAGCACCGGTAACGGCGATCTTGAATTTTCTGGGTAACCAGTTGAACTCCGGATGAAAAGTTGACCACTGGCGTATGATCTCTGCCCAGGGCCTTGAATCTTCAATCTCATCCACTGCCACACCGGCAAACTGATCGCTGGTTATATTACGAATACAATTGCCGCTCGTTTGAATAGCATGCATTTCGACGCTCGCCAGCTCTTCGAGAATGTCTGGGACTTCTTCGAGTTGCGGCCAGTTCAACTGGATATTCTGACGGGTTGTTAGATGGGCGTAACCGCGATCGTACTTACGGGTTATATGGGCAAGTTTTCTGAGCTGTTTTGAGGACAGCATACCGTAGGGTACAGCGATTCGCAGCATCGGTGCGAGGCGCTGGATGTATAAGCCATTTCTTAATCTCAGGTGCTGAAATTCATCTGCGGGGAGCTCACCGGCAAGAAAACGATTTGTTTGATCCCGGTATTGCGCCACGCGCTCGTCGACCATTTTCTGGTCAATTTCGTCATATACGTACATTTTTTTAATCGTTCTCTATAGAAGGAGCCATGTCCTGCATCCCTGAAGGCCAGTAATATAGCGACAACCGCCTATGGGGTGAATGACTAGTTGGGCATATCGATATGCTGAATTTATCTCGAATCATCCCTATAATCCCTATAATACCCTGCTTTGTATATTTCATTCCCACAACTACCAACTGGTGCCAATATGAGCGACGAACTACAAGATGCTAACAATGAAGATAAACTGGTTGACGCCATATCGGCCGTGGCCGTCGTCGTTATTCCTGTGATCGCTGTTATTTACTGGTTGTCGGGCATGCCGACAAGCTGAAACTTGTCATAAAACAAGATTCACGATCCCAACGAGTGTCAGGATGAATAGCAATGTGAAAATCAGCCCTGCGGCTATGAACGCAAGCGGGTTACCGTGGGTAAAGTCTCTTTCACGGTTTTTTGAGTTCTGAACTCCAAACGCTGCGGCCATGACACTTAGCATCACATCCAGAAAGCCAGGCTCGAGCTCATGGTCTTTGCCGGATTTGTCATTTTGGGGATCGTTCATTGTGACTGTCTGATCTTACGGGCGACTATTATGCGTACTTTAGGTTGGGCGACAACCACTTTTCGGTGTCTGCAAGGCTCAGTTGTTTTCTTTCAGCATAGGCGACCACCTGGTCACGATCGATTTTGCCTAATCCAAAGTATTTCGAGTCGGGATGTGAAAAGTAGAATCCACTGACTGATGCCGCTGGTATCATGGCGAAATTTTCGGTCAGGCTGACACCGGACTCACTTTCAGCATTGAGTAACCTGAACAACGATGATTTTTCCGTGTGATCAGGGCAGGCGGGATACCCCGGGGCGGGTCGAATCCCCTGGTATCTTTCCTTGACCAATTCCTCACTGGTTAATGATTCGGATTCTGCATAGCCCCAGTATTGTGTGCGGACCAACTCATGTAATTTTTCAGCAAACGCTTCTGCCAGCCTGTCCGCAAGGGCTTTGACTAAAATGGCGTTGTAATCGTCGTGATTTTCTTCGTAGCCAGCCACTAATTCGTCACAACCCAGTCCTGTGGTAACAACGAAACCGCCGACGTAGTCCTGCTTATTCGTTTCGACAGGTGCAATGTAGTCAGACAGGCAATAGTTAGGCTGCTCGTTAGGTTTATCGGTTTGCTGACGTAAATGATGTAGATGCAGGCTTACCTTATCGCGGGCTTCGTCCTCGAAAACCTGGATGTCGTCGCCATTGGCATTGGCAGGCCAGAAACCGATAACGGCATTCGCAGTGAGCAGTTTGTTTTCCACAATGTCGGTAAGTATGGCTTGCGCGTCTGCATAGAGTTGAGTGGCCGACTCGCCAACAACTGCATCGTCCAGAATCTTTGGAAATTTACCGGCGAGCTCCCAGGCGATAAAAAACGGTGTCCAGTCTATATAGGGTACAAGTTGTTCGAGTGGAAAATTTCTTAGTGTTTTTGTTCCGGTGAAGCTGGGAACAGGCGGTGTGTAGTGTTGCCAGTTAATTCTGGTGCGGTTTTCGACAGCATCAAGGTAGCTCAGTGTATTGCCTTTGGGTGAACGGTTTTTGTTTCTAATCCTTATTTTTTCGTATTCCTCAATAAGTGCCTTGGCCAGCTGCGGTTTTTGCTGTTCGTTTAGCAGTTGCGAGGTGACCCCAACTGCTTTGGACGCATCGGGTACATAGGCAACAACATCCCGGTGAAAACAAGGATCGATCTTCACGGAAGTATGTGCTTTCGAAGTGGTCGCGCCGCCAATCAGCAGGGGTTTGCGAATATTCAGGCGTTCCATCTCAGAGGCAACGTGAACCATTTCTTCCAGGGAAGGGGTGATCAAACCAGACAGCCCAATAATATCGACATCCTCTTCAATGGCGACTTTCAAAATCTTGTCAGCGGGTACCATGACGCCCAGATCGATCACCTCGTAATTGTTGCACTGCAGAACAACGCCGACGATATTTTTGCCAATATCATGGACGTCACCTTTAACGGTGGCCATCAGGATTTTACCCTTTGATGACGCACGTCCTGATTTTTCGGCATCAATGAAAGGCACCAGATGTGCAACAGCCTGCTTCATCACCCGGGCACTTTTGACCACCTGGGGGAGGAACATCTTGCCTTCACCAAACAGGTCGCCTACTTCATTCATCCCGGCCATTAATGCTCCTTCGATGACATCGATCGGCTTTTCAGCCAGCAATCTGGCTTCTTCGGTATCCTCGACGATGTATTGATTGAGCCCCTTGACCAGTGCGTAGGATAACCTCTCGGTAACCGGTTTCTCGCGCCATGACAGATCTTCAAGAATTGCCTTTCTCTCGGTTCCTGTAAAACCGGATGCGGCATCGATCAATCTTTCAGTCGCGTCAACGTGTCTGTTGAACAATACGTCTTCGATCCTGTCACGAAGTTCGGCGGGTACATCTTCGTAGATCACCAGCTGACCTGCGTTAACAATGCCCATCGTCAAGCCGGCCTTCACAGCGTGATACAGGAAGACAGCATGGATAGCCTCACGAATTCCATTGTTGCCGCGAAACGAGAAGCTGACGTTCGAAATACCGCCGGATATGTGCGCGTAAGGCAGCTCTTTTTTTATGTAAGCGCAGGCATCAATAAAGTCTTTGCCATACAGGTTATGTTCCTCAATGCCGGTTGCCACCGCAAAAACATTAGGATCAAATATAATGTCTTCAGGCGGAAAGCCTACCTGGTTGACGAGGATATCGTAGGATCGTTTGCAGATTTCCTGTTTTCGTTGCAGCGTGTCAGCCTGGCCTTTCTCATCAAATGCCATAACAATGACAGCCGCTCCGTAGTTGCGACAGGCATTAGCATGCTTGATAAAGGACTCTTCGCCTTCTTTGAGGCTGATGGAATTGACCACAGACTTGCCCTGTACGCACTTGAGACCCGCTTCAATGATTTCCCACTTGGAGCTGTCAATCATGATAGGTACTCGGCTGATGTCAGGTTCTGAGGCGATAAGATTCAGAAATCGAACCATCGCCGCTTTTGAATCCAGCATGCCCTCATCCATGTTGATGTCGATGATTTGTGCGCCATTGTCGACTTGCTGTCTTGCGACCTGCAGTGCTGCCTCAAAATCTTCTTCGCGAATCAGCCGTGCAAATTTCGCCGAACCAGTGACATTGGTTCGTTCACCGACGTTGACAAAAAGAGAATCTTCGCGAATCGTGAAGGGTTCTAGTCCGGAAAGCAGGCTCCGATGTGTTTTCTTGTTTTTGGCTCGACTATCTGCACGCTGTGCGATTTCGGTGAAAGCGGCGATGTGTTCAGGCGTGGTGCCGCAACATCCACCAATAATATTGACGAATCCGTAGTCCAGGTAATCCTGGATGGCGGTAACCATGTGCTCAACGGTTTCGTCGTACTCGCCAAATTCATTGGGTAGTCCCCTGTTCGGATAGGCTGAGATATAGCAGTCGGCGACTTTTGATATTTCTTCTATATAGGGTCTTAGTTCGTCTGCCCCGAGTGCGCAGTTAAAACCTACCGAGAGTGGCTCGCTATGCATGATTGATGCCCAGAAGGCTTCAGTTGTCTGGCCAGACAGTAGCCTGCCGCTGGCATCTGTGATGGTGCCGGAAACCATCAGGGGCAGTGAGGTGCCGGTCTCCGAAAAGACTTTCTTTGCTGCATAAATTGCAGCCTTGGAATTCAGAACATCAAAAATAGTTTCGATCAGTATAATATCTGCGCCGCCTTCAATGAGTGCCTGAATACAGGTGCCATAATCCTCAACCAATTCATCAAAGGTAATGCTTCTGAATCCTGGATCGTCAACATCAGGTGACAGACTTGCTGCTCTTGTTGTTGGGCCTATAGCACCGGCGACAAATCTTGGGCGCGATGGGTCTTGCGCCATGGTGGCATCTACGGCCTGCCTGCATAACAGGGCTGCTTGTTTGTTCAATTCATAACACAGAGACTCGGTACCGTAGTCCGACTGCGATACTGCATTCGCTGTGAAGGTATTAGTGGCGATGATATCGGACCCGGCGTGCAGGTAATTAGTATGTATTTCCCTAATCGCATCTGGCTGGGTCAGCACCAGTAGTTCATTGTTACCCTTCAGCGAACTCGGGTGGTCCCGGAACCTGTTTCCCCGGAAATCGTCTTCACTGAGGCCCAGGGACTGTATTTCAGTCCCCATGGCGCCGTCCATAACGAGAATTCGGTGATTGAGTTCTTCGGTAAGTTGTTCATATTTGGTGAGAGTCATGCTGGGTAATTAACGGCTGTTATCGGGTTGAAAGTGGCGGCAATTCTAGCAAGGCCACGGTTTTACTGTATTGAAGATCTTGAGCGATGACTATGAGGGGTTCTCATGGCGCTGACATATAGTCACAATAAACTCATGGTTTTTACGGCCAGCGCTTTCCGATAAAATACTATTTCTGATTCACTTGGTTAATTCGCACTCATGGTCGAAATTACTGCTTCTGCCCAACAATATCTCATTGAGCTGTTATCGAAACAAGATGACAAGGACGTGGATATCAGGATATTCATCGCCGACGCTGGAACGCCAATGGCGGAAACCTGCATTGCCTACTGTCGCCCCGGCGAAGAGCAGGAGGACGATGAGCGAGTGGAGTACGAAGGGTTTACAGCATGGCTAGACGGCCGCAGTAAACCTTTTTTAGTCGACGCGCTCGTAGATTACGCGGAAGACAAAATGGGCGGTCAGCTGACGATCAAGGCACCGAATTCGAAAGTTCCCAATGTCTCTGACGACAGCCCCATCGAAGACAAGATCAACTACATCCTCCATAGCCAGATAAATCCCGGACTTGCCTCCCACGGTGGCATGGTCAACTTGGTGGAAGTTGTCGATGCTGAAGTCGCCGTTCTGCAGTTTGGCGGCGGATGCCAGGGATGCGGTATGGTTGATGCAACACTCAAGGATGGCGTCGAGAAGACGTTGCTCGAACAGTTACCGGAACTCAAAGCCGTCCGGGATATTACCGACCATACGGTCACTGAAAACGCTTACTACTAATAGAGTAGAGGTAACCTTTGATTAATGTCTTTTCCCGCGATGACCGCGTTGAACCCGTACTCTACTCCGTGCGAGTTCGCCTTGTCCTCACGAAAAAATCTTATTAATCAGAGCTTCCCTAGGTCCTTCGCTTTACTCAGGGCAGACCGACTGGCTTCGCTAGCCAGTCTGATTTGCTCGCCCGTGGATCTCATCGGTACTTCTGCTGGGCAAAACATTTTTAACCTCGTCACGCAATTGACGCAGCATCGCTTCCGTAGTCTTCCAGTCTACGCAGGCGTCAGTGACTGAAACGCCATATTTCAGGTCTTCAAGATTTTCGGGAATCGATTGGTTACCACTTTCCAGGTTGCTTTCGACCATCAGTCCAACTATTGACTGATTGCCTTCAATAATCTGTTTGGACACCTCGTCCATGACCACGGGTTGCAAATTGTGGTCCTTATTTGAATTGGCGTGGCTGCAATCAACCATAATATTTGCGGGTATCCCGGCTCTCGAAAGCTGCTCCTCACAATTACTCACGCTGGCTGCGTCATAATTTGTCTGTCCACCACCACCGCGAAGCACGATATGCGCATGGGCATTGCCGCGAGTGTGGATAACCGCGACTTCCCCCTGATGATTAATGCCTAAAAAGCGGTGGGGGGCAGATACTGACTGCAGCGCATTGATCGCCACTTGGAGTCCGCCATCAGTCCCATTTTTGAAACCGACTGCAGACGAGAGACCACTTGCCATTTCACGATGGGTTTGAGACTCGGTTGTTCTGGCACCGATTGCGCTCCAGGATATTAGATCCTGAAGATACTGTGGAGTCACCGGGTCAAGCGCTTCAGTGGATGTTGGCAATCCCAGCTCGGCTAGTTTGACTAAGAGATCCCGGCCGCGTTTCAGACCTTCAGTAATGCTGAAGGAATCATTCATCCGAGGATCATTGATAAAACCTTTCCATCCTGTGGTCGTACGAGGTTTCTCAAAGTAGACACGCATAACGAGTAATAAAGTGTCGCCGAGTTCATCGCTGAGGGTCTTGAGTCTGGCGGCATATTCCAGGGCAGCAGTCGTATCGTGAATGGAGCAGGGGCCAACGATGACAAACAAACGGGGATCGGCTCGCTGCAGGATCTTTTTGATCGCAAGCCGACCGCTGGAAACGGTTTCAAGCGCCTTGGCTGAGGCGGGCACCTCTATTTTCAGCTCTTCCGGATTGATCAGAGTTTGTTCACTTAGCACGTTTAAATCATCCACTTTAAAATCGTTCATGGTCGTTCCTGTGTTGGTCGCCAAAATGCAAAAAAAAACCCCGAGGACTTCCGCCTTCGGGGTCTTCTTAGGCGGATTAACCGCCCAGAGTAGTTGAGCGATTTAGCTTTCGACGAAAAAGTAATAGCCCAGCCAACTGGTGTCAATGACGGTCACCATTGAAAGTCTGGCCGGGCAGCTAAAACGCTTGACTGTTTGTAAATTCATAGGGCGATTATCATAGACCCAATATAAAGGAATGCAAGCGGATCATTCTTTGTGCATATACCAATGAACCGCGTGATGCGGGCAGTACATGACATTGGTGTTGGGCATCTATACCATTCCGTTTTTCTTCCGGGACAATGATTTCTGAAATGGAATACGAACTCTCCGTGCTCATGATCTCGCTCCTGGTGATAACAGGCGTGATCTCCGGGTTTATTAATACACTGGCAGGTGGCGGCTCAATGCTGACATTACCCGCCCTGATGATGCTTGGCATGCCAGCTGACGTTGCCAATGCGACTAATCGCGTGGGTGTGTTGATGCAATCGGTCACGGGCGCAAAGGGATTTAATGACCAGAACAGGCTGGATCGCAGCGCTGTATTGCCGATTTTGGTGCCAACAGTGATTGGCGCGCTGGCGGGTTCAGTGCTGGCATCCTACCTGCCTGTCTGGTTACTGGAGCCGGTGTTACTTGCTTCGATGGTGACGGTAGCATTGGTGATGGTGATAAAGCCGGAATCAATCGCGCCGCCAGAGGGGACTGTCCCTTTTAGGCTTAAAGAGAAACCGATGGCGGGAATAGGACTCTTCCTCGCAGGCTTGTACGGCGGCTTTGTGCAGGCAGGTGTGGGGTTTATTCTGATCGCCGCGCTTGCAGGGGGGCTCCGCTATGACCTGGTTCGGACTAATGCATTAAAAACTGTCTGTACGGCAGTATTTTCCGGTGTGGCCCTGATTGTGTTTGCGTTAAGAGGGCAGGTCTGGTGGATACCGGGACTCATTCTGGCAGTTGGTAGTATTGCCGGTGCAATGATCAGCGTGCGATTCGCCATTAACGTTAGCCAAAACACGTTAAAATGGATTCTCTTTGTGATGGTCACCGCCACTTGTGCCGGGGCCTTCTTTTTTTAAATGAATAGTCGATATGAATAGTACTGAAGAAAAATATCCCAACAACTTTATCCGCAACATCATTGCCCAGGATATTTCCGATGGAAAAAATGCCGGTCAGGTCATGACCCGATTCCCACCGGAGCCTAACGGCTATCTGCATATTGGTCACGCCAAAGCGATTTGTTTGAGTTTCGGCATGGCGGAAGAATTTGGCGGTGAAACCAATCTGCGATTTGATGATACCAATCCACAGAAAGAGAGCGTCGAGTTTATCGGCGCCATCAAGCGGGATATCGAATGGCTTGGATTCAAATGGAAAGAAGAACAATACGCTTCAAACTATTTCGAGCAGTTGTATCAGTTTGCGCAGCAGCTCATCAAACAAGGCAAAGCCTACGTGGATTCTCTACCGGCTGAGCAAATGCGCGAATATCGTGGTTCGTTGACGTCAGCGGGCAAAGACAGCCCCTATCGCAATCGCAGCGTGGAAGAAAACCTGGAGCTGTTTCAAAAAATGCGTGCCGGGGAATTCGCAGACGGTGAACATATATTGCGCCTGAAAATTGATATGGCTTCACCCAACATTAATATGCGAGACCCGGCGATTTATCGAATTCGCCACATCGAGCATCATCAGACCGGTAACGAATGGTGTATCTACCCGATGTACGACTATACCCACTGTGTCTCGGACTCCCTGGAAGGTATTACCCATTCCCTGTGTGATCTGAGCTTCGAGGATCATAGGCCCTTGTACGACTGGGTGCTCGATGAGCTGGCCATGAACTGCCACCCACAGCAGATTGAATTCTCACGGCTCAATTTGCAATACACGGTGATGAGTAAACGTAAGCTACGGCAGTTAGTTGAAGAGGGCCTGGTTGATGGCTGGGATGATCCGCGGTTACCGACACTCGCCGGGTTAAGGCGAAGGGGATACACGCCTTCATCGATCCGGGATTTCTGTCGGCGCATTGGTGTGACCAAGAGTGATAACAACGTTGAACTGGCTTTGCTTCAGAGTTGCATACGAGACGATCTTGAAGCTAGTGCGCCGAGGGTGATGGGTGTCCTCAAACCGCTGAAACTTGTCATCGACAACTTTCCAAAGGGCTCTTCCGTTGAGCTGGAAGTTGCGAATCATCCAAAAGATGAATCTTTTGGAACCCGGAAAATGAATTTTACTGCAGAAGTCTACATCGATCACGACGACTTTCGGGAAGAGGCCAATCGAAAATACAAACGATTGGTTCTGGGCAGCGAGGTTAGATTGCGCAATGCCTTCGTGATTAAAGCCGAGGAAGTGATCAAGGATCATAAGGGTGAAATTCTGGAAATTCGCTGTTCTTACGATCCGGACACCCTGGGTAAAAATCCGGAAGGCAGAAAAGTTCGTGGCGTCATTCACTGGGTTTCAGCGCTCGAGGGAGTGCCAGCGGAGATACGGGTCTATGAACCGTTATTCAACGTCGACTTTCCGGATGCNGAGAGTCAGGACTACCATGAGTTAATCAACGAGGAATCGTTGACCGTATATCAGGGTGTGGTTGAACCAAGCCTGGTCAATGCCACCGTAGACCAGAGGCTACAGTTTGAACGAGAAGGATACTTTTGTGTCGATAGCAAAGACTCAACGCCAGAATCACTGGTGTTCAATCGTATCGTCGGATTAAGAGATACCTGGGCGAAAATAGAAAAATCCGGTGGGGTATGACCATTGAATTTAATGCCATTGAATCTGCTGCCGAGCGCATAGAGGGGCTGGTACATCGCACTCCGGTGATGACCAGCGTGCAAATAGACGAACTCACCGGCGCAGAACTTTATTTCAAATGTGAGAATCTACAAAAAGTCGGCGCGTTTAAAGCACGAGGCGCTGTCAATGCGGTATTTTCCCTCGCGACACTCAACCAAGGAGTTGCCACCCATTCCTCAGGCAATCATGGTGCAGCGTTAGCCATGGCTGCGAAACTCAAAAAAACTGACGCCTATATCGTGGTGCCAAACGATGCCAAACAAGCCAAGCAGGATGCGATTCGAGGTTATGGTGGCGAAGTTATACCCTGCGAGCCAAACCTCGAGGCCAGGGAAGCTAAACTTGCCGAGGTGCTCGAGCGCACGGGCGCGACGTTTATTCACCCTTATAACGACCCCAGCATTATCGCCGGGCAGGGTACAGCTGTACTCGAGCTGGTTGACCAGGTCAGCAATCTGGAACTGATTGTGACCCCAGTTGGTGGTGGCGGTTTGCTTGCAGGTGGCTCGATCGTCGCCGCTCGACACAAGATTGCCATATTCGGCGCGGAGCCCGAAGGCGCAGCCGACGCTCATCGATCAATAGCCACCGGAGATCTGGTGACAAGCCATGTCCCAGACACGATTTGCGATGGCTTGTTGACCACCCTTGGGCGACTAAATTTCGACATTATTCGTGACAAGATATCCGGCATTTTATTGGTCAGTGACAATCAGGTCATTGACGCAATGGCATTGATCTGGTCCCGCCTCAAGATGGTGGTTGAGCCTTCATCAGCGGTAACCCTCGCTGCCGTTATACGAAATCCTGACCTGTTCGCCGGGAAAAAAGTGGGTTTGATACTCACGGGCGGCAACGTGGACCTGGCCAGTTTGCCGTTTTAGGTTTTTCTCTTATAAGCAGTAGCTGTTTATGAAGGATTGAACTATGAAACTGCTGGACTCACCCCGGTAGCAGGGTTTCAATAAGAAAAAACGTGACGGAGGTGACGATGCCCCTAAGAGCACTAAGTCAGTTTTTAAGCCTGTCCCAGGTTCCCTATAAGAGCTATAACCATCCGCCAACTTTTAGCGCGCAGCAAACTGCGAGCAACATGCATATATCCGGACATGAGGTGGCAAAGACCGTGATACTGAGAGTTGATGGCAGATTGGTCATGGCCGTGCTGCCTGCCTGCGAAATGATTGATCTTGGCAGGTTCCGTGAATTGATGGGTGCCGTCATTGTTGAGTTGGCCAATGAAGTAGATATGGAACGTATTGCACCACTGTGTGATGCGGGCAGTATTCCACCGGTAGGGAATCTTTTCGGCTTGCCGGTCTATGTGTCCACATCCTTGACTAAAGATGAAACGATTGCCTTTAACGCCGGTAATCACACAGAAGACATCAGAATGTATTACCGGGACTTTGAATATCTCGTTCAGCCTCAGATTATGGACTTCACCCGAATTCACTAGGGCCACCGCAATGCAGGCTAACTTTAAAGCAGTTGAAACCATTAACCTCGGTCATACGACCACGTTTGTTAACCCGGACTACCCGGAACTGGATTTGACTAGTCCAGCCGTTTTGTTCATGACCGATTTCCTGAATGTTCATCCAGTCGTCATTTCCGAATCTACCGAAGTCGACGAAGCGCTCAGAATCATGAAGGAGAGCCACGTTCGATTATTGCTGGTGAACCACGAGGATGAGTTCGTTGGCATCGTCTCGGCAACTGACATTAACGGCGGTAAGGTGCTGGCGTTCATGGCAAGAAATGAGATTAGCCACAGGAACGATGTGCAAGTTAGACACATCATGGAAGACAAGGAACATGTTCATGGGCTGGATTTCGAACGGGTTGAAAAAACGTCAATCGGCTCGGTGCTTGAAACAATCAAGAATCTCAACGAGCAGCATGTCCTGGTCGTTCAAAAACACCTGACCTCGTGCCGCGTGCGGGGCTTGTTTTCAACCACGGATATTGTGCGCGCCCTGCATATCAAATTCGATGTTGAACCGCATGCAAAAACATTTTTTGAATTAGAGCAGGTTATTCTGCAAAGGCTTAGAAGCCACTAACTCGACGTCAACAACTGTAACGAGCGAGCAACTTCTCCAGTTTTTGGGAACCGATCTGTTTTGTACTTTGAGAAGATCAGGCTACCGTCGGCGTATACGTCGAAGATGCCTTTTCCTTCTGGAAACAGTTCGATCTCAGCGTCAGCAATTGTACCTTGGATTTCTGCAGTCAGACTGACCGCTTCAGGTTTGTAGTTTCACTGTGCGCAGTAATGAATCTCTATTTTCATGATCGCCTCTATGGGTGCGTTGGGTTAACTTCAGTTAGCGCTAGATCTTAATGTCGCGAACCAGTACTGTGCGCTGCCCAATAATAGGCCTCGCTATTGTGAACTAGCGCGCGCCCGGTTAAAAGAATGGCGGCGACAATCGCGACGTTTTTCGCTGCCGTTTTGAGCGTGTTGGACTGCCGGGGTGCTGGTATGCTCAGCGCAGGTTTGCTGTAACTGCATATTCCTCGCTTCCCTGCTTCAAAACTTGCTTCGCGGATTTCCGAAACATCATTGCTATAGGAGATTAAATCGCAGATAAAGCTATTGGACCCACTGATCGCCATTGCCTGCCCGGAACAAAGCAGGCAAAGGGTAGCGACGCACTGGCGCAGGAAGTGATGTCCCGTCATCCGCTTTTTACCGGTTTAGTTCCCTGGATGATCCAGAGTGGGTCAGCTGACTCTGGTGAGCGGTCAATAAACTCGACGTCTATCAGCCCACCATGCGCCAGGTATTGCCTAACCAGTTGAAATCGATCCGCTGGGCCCAGGGCGTGGAACGCATAAATGGCTTTTGTCGGAAAGAGTCGGTGCGACATGATCACTATACATTTTCCTTCTGGTTTGAGTATACGCGCAATTTCCTCGAACACCTCCAGCGGTCTAATCAGGTACTGGATGGACACGGCTATCATAACGGCATCAAAACTTTCATCAGCATAGGGAAGTGCAGGTGTCTTGTTTAGGTTCTGAACCCTGCGTTCATCCAGCCTTGGGTTGGCATCGAGTTCTTCCTGATTCATGCCGAGTCCAGCGATTTTCCTGAAGGACATCTCCGGCGGCAGATGTGATATCCACGAAGACATAAGATCAAGTAGCTCGTGTTCTGCGCTAAAGGACTCTCGATAAAATTGAGTAATGGCATCAATGGTTTCGTCATCGATGTGCGTTGCAAATCTCGGTGCGGCATAGAAAACTTCATCGGGCGCATTGTCCTGTCGTGAGAACAGGTAATCTGGATACTGTTCAGTCAAGGTCGTTTAACCATTCGTTGAATACTGCTGGTTGCTTTTCAAAAAATGCGCTGACGCCGGCTTTGGTGTCGGGATGATGGTCAGAAATGGCGGTTTTGGAAGCGATGTCCTCACAAGCCTGCTCGAAGCTTAGCTCTGCCGCCGCATACATGGATCTCTTCATTAGTCTCATGGCAACCTGCGGGCCATTGGCCAGCTCAATGCTAAGTTCGCTGGTGCGATTATGGAGTTCGTCGGGCGCCACAACCTCATTGACCAGGCCCAGGGTTAACGCCTCATCGGCACTAACGATTCGTTTCCGCATAACGAAGTCCATCGCTTTTGCGAGACCCATGTGCTGGATCAGCAAAAAATGTCCACCCTCGTCTGGCAGCAGTCCAAATCGAAGTGTCGCGCTGCCAAGTTTTGCAGTCGACGCGGCAATCTTGAAGTCACAGGCCAAGGCAAGCGAAAGACCTGTCTGGATGGCAAAGCCATTTATTGCGGCGATACAGATCTTGTCTATTTTCCTGATGGTCAGATTGAGTGCTTGAGAAATATGGCGTAATCCATCGTAGGTACCGATGGGCGAATCGTGCCCGGGATGAATAGGGGGCATTAATGCCTTGGGTTCCGTTTTTGGGGACGAATAGGCACGAAGATCATCACCGGCGCAGAATCCCCGACCTTCACCCGTAAAGACGATGACTCTGATCTGGTTGTCCATTTGTGCCTGGGTCAGGATTTCTATCAGATCCCGTTTCTTGGGCGCGTTCATCCCATTGAGTTTTTCCGGTTCGTTGAAGGTGATCCAGGCAATCCCCGGTTTCTGTACGGTCACTTCAAAACCAGTGAAATTGCCTGTATCCATAGTCGAATCCTCTTTACATCAATGTATCACTGCATGATTAAGATTTGTCATGATTCTGAACAGAAATACTCATGCCAACCATTTCATTCACTGGAGCCACCAGTTAAAATTCCCGCCTTCACATGACTGGCGATTATTCAGGTGGGATCAACCACCGGGAAGTGTGAAATCTAATGAAGCCGTTCGCCTGGGCGCCCATCACCTTCAACGGGAGTCAGCCCAATGAGCAGTAACCTGGAAATTCTTGAGCAACAGGACGTGGACGTTTTTGCCGCACTAAAAGGCGAAGAGCAAAGACAAAAGTCCGGCATCGAACTTATACCATCAGAAAATTACACCTTTCCGGAAGTCCTGGCGACCCTGGGCAGTGTGTTTACCAATAAGTATTCGGAAGGCTATCCCGGCAGACGCTATTACGGTGGTCAGGAATACACCGACCAGATTGAAATCCTGGCAAGGGATCGCGCAAAAGCCGTTTTTCGCTGCGAACATGCCAATGTACAACCCTTATCAGGCTCGGCAATGAATCAGGCTGTCTATCTGGGATTACTTGAACCCGGAGATACCATCATGGCAATGGATCTTTCCCATGGCGGTCACCTAACCCACGGGGCTCCCGTGTCTCACATGGGTAAACTGTTCAACTTTGTACGCTACGTGACCAATCCCATTGATGGTTCCCTGGATTACGACCAGGTGCGCAAAGATGCCCTGGAACACAAACCTAAATTGGTCATTTGTGGTTACACATCCTATCCAAGGGATATAGATTACGAGAAATTCAAGGCAATAGCGGATGAGGTGGGTGCAATCACCATGACAGACGCCTCGCACTTTGGCGGTCTGGTTGCTGGCGACGCCATGAACAATCCGTTTGATTTCGGGTTTGATATCGTCACCACCACGACCCATAAGTCCTTGCGAGGTCCTCGTGGTGGCATGGTGCTTTGCAAAAAGGAATTTGCCAAGAAAATTGACAAATCTGTCTTTCCCGGGCTGCAGGGCGGGCCTCATATGAATGCGATTGCGGCGATCGCGGTAACATTAAAGAGAGCCCAAACCCAGGAATTTAAAGACTATGCCCGACAAGTACTGGTGAATAGTAAAACCCTGGCCGGGGCCCTCATGGCAAAACAAGCGAGCCTGATTACCGGCGGAACTGATAACCACATGATGGTTGTCGATACCATTGCAAGTTACGGCCTGGATGGTCGAGTCGCCGAAGAAACGCTCGATAAGGTCAATATCACAACCAACAAACAGATAATCCCGGATGACCCGATGCCGCCCCTGCGACCCAGCGGCATACGTATCGGCACGCCTGCAGCAACCACCCGGGGCATGAATGAATCAGACATGGAACGACTGGCGGACTGGATTGATCAAAGCCTGCGGTCTCCCGAAGACGAAGCGCTGTTAAATAGCATTCGGGAAGAAGTCGTGAGTTTTTGTGAGCAGTACCCGGTGCCCGGGCTTTAATTGGTCTCACGACCTTCTGAAAAAGAACCCGCTTGTCTGCTATTTGACCTTTTCGGCACCCTGGTTGATTACCAGCCAGATCACTGGAAACACTCGTTCCACAGAAGCCTGGTATTGATGAAAGATGCCGGCTTTGGAATGTCCCACGATCATTTCGCTGAATCCTGGGAGGCAGCCTTTCAGCGACAAGCGCAACGCTTCTCGGCCCAACAGCGGGAGTTTCATATGCTCGATGTGGCTAGAGATTTTTGCTCGGGTTTGTTGCCGAGTCCTGATGAGCGTTGGCCAGAGAAACTTGCCGCCACCTTTATCGATGACTGGGCCTCCCAGGTAACCCCGGTGACCGGCGCAGCAGGTCTTGTCCAGAGACTCTCAAAGCACTACAGGGTCGGGCTAATTTCCAATACGCATTATCCGCCGATGGTGTACTCATTGTTGGACACAATGTCCTTATCGTCGGTTTTTGAGGTGGTCAGTTTGTCTGTAGAGGTAGGTGTTCCAAAACCTGATCCCGGAATTTTTGAACAAACCCTGGCTAAACTTCGGATTGAACCGGCCGATGCGATCTACATCGGTGACAATTACGAACACGATTTTCTCGGCGCCAGGTCCATTGGGATGGATTGTTATCTTATCGGTAAGCATGCTCGCGTACCCCTGGACCGCCAGCTCAGAAATATTCACGATTTAGCGATTTACTTCGAAACCGCACGAAAGTAATCTGCCTGAATTGGGGTCTTGCAGGTAAGGTCGCGAGAGAGGCCCGCGGAGGTAAAGAATGAAGACAGCCTTAAAAGTGTGCGCACTTTGTTTGGCCCTTGCCGGGGGCAATCCAATTCTCTGGGCAGCCGGAGGGGGTGGAATGAGCAGCAGCCCAATGACTGCGTCTCAACCGAAAAAGACGCCGCAACAGCGAGCGATCGATAGTTACAATCAGGGCATACGGGCGCGAGACAAAGCCCATCAATATGAATCCAAGTTGGCCGAGCTTGATGACCAGAAAGCTATCTCTAAATTACAGAAGAAAATCGATAAGCAGTATAAAAGAGCTGCAAAGAAGTATCGATCAGCCATTAAACACGAGCCTCGATTATACCAGGCACATGGTTCCCTGGGTTATTCGCTAAAACAACTCGGCGACTTTGAAGGCGCGATGGCGGCGTATGATGAGTCCTTGCGCCTGCGACCGGAATACACTCCCGCTATCGAGTATCGCGCCGAAGCACATCTTGCGCTGGCAAGGTTCGATGAGGTGATTGAGGCACATTCTCACCTTGCGTATCGAGATCATGGTCATCAACGGGAGCTCGAGCAAGCCATTGCCTTCTGGCTACAGGAAACTGAACGCAGTGACGTGAATGCAGGTTTCTATGACTGGGCGGTGACATTAAGACGTTAGGGATAGCGATCAGCAAAGTGGGTCCCGCTAAAATCAGTCCTGCGTCTTGAGTTAGTGACGAACATCCTGCAGGATAACGCACTTTCATTATGAGCAGGATCTTATCAGATGCGAATTGGAACAATGATCGGCGTTGAGGCAGGCGGCACACTCGATGATGTTGTAACCCTGGTGAAGGATGTTGAGGCGGCAGGNTTGGACAACGTCTGGCTGGCGAATATTTTTGGGCTGGATGCGATTTCAACCATGGCCATCGTCGGTCGAGAGACGACAACCATTGGCCTTGGCACGGCGGTTACGCCCACCTACCCAAGACACCCGACAGCTATTGCGCAGCAAGCGCTAACCACTGCTGCGGCTTCGAATAATCGGTTTACCTTAGGGATAGGTTTGTCTCATCAGATCGTTATCGAAAATATGCTGGGCTTCTCTTATGACAAACCCGCAAAGCATATGCGGGAGTACCTTGAGGTGCTGATGCCGCTAACGCGGGGTGAGACCGTTAATTATGATGGAGAGCAATACAGTGTTCACGGGCTAGCCCTTGATGTTCCCGGCGCTGATCAAATGCCCGTCGTTGTCGCAGCACTGGGTCCGGTTATGTTGAAGATTGCCGGGGAACTCGCTGATGGGACCAACACCTGGATGGTNGGTCCGAAGACCATGGAAAACCATATTGTTCCGGGTTTAGGACGTAGTGATGCAACGGTGGTGGGTGGTGTCCCCATCATTTTGACCACCAAGGTTGACGAGGCGCGAGAATCGATTGCGAAAAACCTGGTGATGTATGGCCAGTTGCCAAGTTACCGGGCCATGCTCGACCGGGAAGGTGTGGATGGACCTGCTGATATCGCCATCGTGGGAGATGAAAACACACTCCGCGGTGAGATCAAGCGATTTGAAGATGCGGGCGTCACAGATTTCAATGCGGCGATTATGACTGTCGAAGACGGTGCCTATGAGCGAACGCTGGAATTTCTTAGCACGTTAACTTAACAGCCAACCAGGGAACCTCTGATAAAAGTTTTCAGAGCTTCCCTAGCAGTCTGCCATCCAGTTCACGGCAACTCTGGCTGCCTCGGCATAGACGTCTTCAGCTGACTGGCGAGTTCGCTTGAGAATCTTGTAGCTATGATCGGCAGTGTCCAGCCAGTGTAGTGTTGCATGACTCAGATCCGTGACAATGCCGTCCAATAATTCTGATTGAGCCAGGGTGTCTCGATCTCCGGATAAGAACAACATTGGCGTGGTTACCTCGTTCAAGTGAGCCGCCCGCTTGATGTCCGGTTTTTTGTTGACATGTAACGGGAATGAAAATAAAACAAGTCCCTTAACCTTGTGGTCGTGTTCTGCAAGGTAGTGACTTGCCATTCTTCCGCCAAAGGAATGCCCGGCCAAGTAGATATCTGATACGGCTGCAAACGTCTCGGCCGTGGAAAGAGCCGCTCCAATGGTGTTAAGGCAGTCCTCTTTTGAGTCAACTCTCCTGCGGTCCTGCTGTATAAACGGGAAGTTGAATCGGAGAGTGCCGATGCCGTAAACAGCCAGAGAGTCTGCGATGGCCGTCATGTGATGATGATCAAAGCCCGCGCCAGCACCGTGGGCTAAAACGAGCAATGGCTTTGAGTCTTCGGGCGCTCGATATAACGCGGACAGACTCGTACCTTTTAGTGTAAGAGATTGGTATGGCATTGCCTGGTAAAAAAACTGAATGTACGTTTACGGATTGTTAATCCGGCTGAACTCTGATGGCTGAACTCTGATGGCTAAACACTGATAGTAGCTGCCCAGAAATGGTAAAGCCAGGGAACGTCTGATGAAGCGGTTCCCTGGATGGATTAACCAGATGACAGTGGCTGACTGAATTGTGCCGTAAACGCATCTGTCGCTAGTTGTAGATCGGAGCCGTTTCTGGCCAGGACTGCAATGCTTCGATTGTTGATCCGGGCAATCTGTCCGGCCCAGTCGTCCTGATCAAATGAGCGTTCTTTGAGGGAAGATTGCGGAATAAGGAAAACGATGTATTGATCCTCGCCGTTTGCCACAAGCAAGTGAGCCATGACTTCACCGTCCACGACACAGGTGGTTGCAGATAAAATATTGCCGAAATTCGATGGCATGTCTGTACCGGCCGCTGCAAGAACTTGACGAATATTGCTCGGGTCTGCGGCATGCACTAAGGAACCCAACATATCGTGAGCATCAACGTGGGCGACTAACTCAGTTTCCAGGGGACGAGAAAATAAATCTTCTACGACCGACGGCAGCAGAGCAACCGCAAGAAACAAAGATGCGGCCAGACCTAACCAATACACACGCGTGGNCCGACGCGATGCTGATTGAAATGACTGGTTAAGTAAAATTCTGGCCGCAAATCCTTCAGGAGTGTCAACTTTTGCTGCCTCACGAACAAGTTCATCCTGGAGCAGCATTTTGTCGAGGAACGATGAGCAGCTGGCACAAATTTTGTTGTGTGCCAGTCGCGCCGGGTTCTCGTCGTTGGGATTGATGAGAGTCAGTCTTCGGGATTCAAGACAGTTCATTAGTCAGTCGCTCGTCGTTTTCCAGTTGTTGCTTTAACCTTTGTCGTGCTCTGTGTAATCGGGTCGCCACCGTATTTCTGGGCAACGACATGATTTGAGCAATGTCTTCCAGGGTATAACCTTCCAATACCTGTAAAATGAGTGGTTCGCGGTAGGTCACAGGGAGTCTCTTCAGCGCAATTCGCAGTGCCAGGACCTCGGGTCGAGTATCGAAATCTGACTGTGTCGCGGGCAGGGAATCCAGGTCTACATCGGAATATTCCAACCGTTTTCGTTCAAATCGCCGTGCATTTTCTCTCCGTAAAATAGTGGTTAACCAGCTTTTGGCGGCTTTCTCTTCCTTCAGTGAATCCATAAACCGCCATGCACGCAGGTAGGTTTCCTGAACCAGGTCTTCAGCCGTGGCAGAGTCGCCTGCCAGCGAATAGGCATAGCGATGCAGCCAACTGCTATAGGCATGGACCAGGTTTTCATACTTTTTCTGCCTATCGTTTTCCGACATGTTTTTTGCGTTACTCAGCGACTACTCGCAGTACTTGCTAATACAGACCCTTCAATTAGACGAATGGTTTCAGCTTATCGATAAAATAATGACCGGCCAATGTGTTCAGGTAAAAACTTTGTATTAGGGAACTTCTTATTAAGGAACTTCTTATTAAGAGGATATCTTCGTCAGAACAATTTAGTTAAAACAAGGAAGAAGCGGACGGAGAAAGATCATGTATCTGACGCAGTTTTGGAGTAAATAGTGATGCGGCATTGCGAAAAGACGTTCCTTGGCTCACGAGAGCTAGCGTTTACATCATGTATTGATGCCAATGGCAGTAATCTTCTGCATCTAGCGCCTGCCAATCCTGAATTTTGGGATTGCATTTCTGCGTGGATAAAGCGCAGATCTGATTTCGAGGTAACGAGATTTCGATAACTGATGCTTCTCTGGCACTGGCATGTATCAAGGCTTGTGTCTCGGACTGCTTGCGGGTCAGGTCGCAGTAATCGCGAGAGATGTTGGACCTGAAAGTCTCGACGACAGCGCCGGGCAGGTCCCGGACAGCAAATATTCGCTTTTCCATTCTGTCACCATCCCAGCCGATCAGGTGAATCAGCGCGAAGTCGTCGCAGTCGTCACAACAAATTAGGGCGTGCGTCGGTCCCAGCCAATCATTCAGCACAATATCAAAATCAAGCTGATGATTGATTCGCTGCCAGCTGTGAATGTGGGAACTTGCCATACGATATTTTAGCAGGGCTCCAGCGATCATTGAAAAGATCCTGAAGCACCTGGGGCTTGATGAAGCATCGCAGGAGAGGAGCCGATCTCCGCCGGAGGGTCTTTTCAATGACCCATCAAGACTATTCTGACTTGAAATTGGCCCTAAGGCCTCACTTTTCTGCGCCTGCGAAGGCCAATCATCGAAGAGTCGGGGGATGACACTTTGAACTGGGTGCAGAAATGGGGTTAATTCTTCCTATACCCACATGAGAACCCCTATGGTGCAGCAGCATCGTTGGCCGCNAGACGCGCGTTTCTGCGTTCAATACGCAACCTGAGCCTGGCGTGCCGTGCCGGTGTTAACGGATATGACCAGATAAAATACATGGCGAGACTATAAAAGAAAATGGGCCCGCAACAGTACACTAATCGTAGTGCCAGGACACCCGCTTCGCTACTGGCGGCAACCCCGCCAGATGGGTCAAAGCCGAGCAGCCCCACCAGGATGAGGGAAAATCCGGTGCCAAAGGCAACGGCTAGCTTTTCAGTCAGTCCCAGGATCGCGAAGTAGGTTCCGGCTCGCCTGCCACCGGAACGCGCAGTGTCAACGTCGACGACATCAGCGAGCATCGCGACCGGCAGAAATTGCAGTCCACCAAAACAAAACCCCTTAACCGTAAACAGCAGGAAGAAAGCCAGGTAATCGCCGTACGAGAGGAACAGATTTGCACCACTGACAATCGCAACGAGAACAAGGGTCCCCATAAACGCAATGTGCTTGCCAATCTTTCGACCGAGCCATAACCAGAACGGGATCGCTGCAAGACCGGCCACAAAATAGAAAAAGTAGGCCGCACCAATCGTTGGCACACCAACAATGTCCCTGATAAAAAACAGTGATACAGCGTTACGAAAGGACTCCCCGAATATGACCAGCAAAGCGATAATAAGTATCCGTCGCATAGGTCCATTTTTCCACAGGTATCTGATGCCTTCTTTAATCGGCACAACGTCCCTGGGTGTTGGTGGAGGTTCCTTGACGAAGAAGAGCACGATGAAGACACAGACTGGCAATACCAGAATGATGGTGTAGGCGAGGCCCATCAGCACCGGGCCGGTTAATGTCGCCCGATCGACAACCTGCTTGTCGGCCAGGCCACCGGTAAATGCGCCGACTGCATCATCCCAGATGACACTGAAAACATTGAGCACCGAGCCACCACCATCTGCCATGATTTCAATCACCATGGGGACCGTTGCGGCTAACAGCAGACCAATCAGGACGTAAAATTCCCGCGATGCAGTTACCCGACTTCGCTGGTGATAATCGGGTGAAAGCTCCGCGCCCCAGGCTCTATGCGGCAGGGCAATAATCGTGCTGCCGAGGAAAAACAAGGTCAGGTAGCTGAGAAGGTAGACGATACTTACTTCACCTTCAGGTGGAATGAAAAGCTTGTAGACCCCGAACATCATCAACGGCATACCAACGAGCAACCAGGGCTTGCGCCTGCCGAACCGGGTTCGCCAGCGATCTGAGATCTCTCCCATGATCGGGTCTGTGATGACGTCGGTCAGCCTGGCCAACATCAGGATCGTGCCAACCATGGCAAGGCTAATCCCCAGACCGCTGGCGTAATGTGCCGGAATCCAGATCGCAAGGGGATAACCAATGACTGCCAGAGGCAATCCGATACTCCCGTGGGCAAGTATGGTGGACATGGGGAGTGGCGCTACAGCAGTATCGGGCATAAGGCATTTCTTTTGGTTGCCGTGAATGTACTACAGATGGCAGAGGCTGTCAGTCTTGCGCTCGTTCAGGTTAATGAATGACTATACTGCGGCGACAGCGAAAATCTAATCTAACGAATGGAGATGGTCGGGCTTTACGCTGCATGTTGGTGTGGCGTGCAAGTCCAATCAACGCAAGAAACTCGAGCGCTTATGCCGGCGTATCACCCGGCCAGCGATCGCCGAGCAACGGTTGTCACTGGCAAGCGGTGGCGATGCGGAACGCCGCCCGGTGAGATCATTGCTTCGATCGAGGAGCGAAACGTCGCACCGCCGGAATCATTGAAAAGATCCTGAAGCAGCCTGGAAATTGAAATTGGCCCTAACGCCTCACTTTTCCGCCTATACCCCTCAAGATTTGAGGTGATGATATAACCAATAATTACTATAGGTAACAAGGGCCTGATGATAATATACTGTATATATAAACAGTATATTTAGCTAATCCAAACAGTCAATACAAACAAGAGCCTAAATCATGCAATTTCCCCCCATTTCCCTACGTACACTCGACCAGCTTCAAGACGAAATTATCGCTGTATCGCAGCGCAGGTAGTTACCCCGGCCAACACACCATGGCTGGTGTGCACATGCCGCCTTCGTAACCATTGCTTAAATCTCTACGCCACGGTCCATTGAACCGCTGACTTCATCTGAGGCAGCACTGTGAACAAGAAAGGCAGTTGCGGAATTATCACCGGTTAATATGACATAGTCACTGCCCCCAAATACTCCGCGATCTGAATTGCTTTCGGCTGGTCTGCGAATTTTGCGATGTAATTATGTGGAAAATCAGTACTATCCATGAACCGGAACTATCCATGAACCGGAACCATCCATGAACCGGAACCATCCATGGACCAGGACTATCCATGGATCGGAACAAGGGAAGGTGATGAAGAAACTGTTGTTTGGGATATTTATCGTGGTGGTATTGGCGGTGATCTATACCAATACATGGGAAAGTAATGAACTCACTGTCAGCGCAGTTCAAGTGGAACGAGGTGATGTCGTTGCCTCAGTAACCAATACCCGGGCGGGTACAGTGAATGCCTGCAGGAGAGCGGGGATTGCACCCTCGACCGGTGGCACTATCAGTGGGCTCTACGTGAAAGACGGGGATTATGTAGAAGCGGATCAGCTGCTACTGGAACTATGGAACGTGGACTTCAAGGCCCGGTTGAGACTTGCCAAGCAGGATGTAGCCGCGGCCCTGTCGCGAAGCCGCCAATCTTGTGTTACCGCCAGTGTCGCTGACCGAAAGGCCAAACGGTTAGTTCGCCTGCAGGAAAAAAACGTCGCCTCGGTGGATGCGGTAGAAGCAGCGGTAGGTGATGCTGAATCTGCAGCCGCCGGCTGTGAAGCATCAAAGGATGCCATTAAGGTCAAACAAGCTGCTGTCGAAATCGCCGAAGCAACCTTACAGCGAACATTGCTACGAGCACCATTCGCGGGAGTCATCGCCGAGATCAATGGAGAACTCGGCGAGTTTGTGACGCCGTCACCAGTGGGTATCCCCACACCACCGACGGTGGATCTGATCGACAACAGCTGCCTGTATATTATGGCCCCAATTGATGAAGTGGATGCACCGGAGGTTCGTGCCGGACTCAAGGCCTGGATCACTCTGGATGCATTCAAGGAACGTCGATTCTCAGGACAGGTGAGACGGGTAGCGCCTTATGTGCTCGACCTGGAAAAACAGTCGAGAACTGTCGACGTCGAAGCTGTCATTGATGATCCTGACATGGATGTTCTGTTGCCGGGGTACAGCGCCGATGTCGAGGTTATTATTGATGAACGCCACGACGTGCTCTTTGTGCCGACTGTTGTGGTGATGGAGGATTCCAGTGTATACGTGATTCCCGAGGGAGGCGGGCTGCTGGAACAACGCAGTATAGAAACTGGTCTGTCCAACTGGGAGCAGACTGAAGTCGTCAGTGGCCTAAAAGAGGGAGATTTCATCGTTCGGTCAATTGATCGCAAGGGCGTTGCTGATGGTGTACAGGCCCGGATTGAGTAGACGGCCATGATTCGTTTCGAGAATATCTGTCGCGATTTCAAGGTGGGTGATGAAATCGTTCATGCACTGAAAGATGTTAACCAACACATTGAGGCCGGGGAGTACGCATCGATTATGGGGCCCTCCGGTTCCGGCAAGTCGACACTGCTGAACGTGCTGGGGCTTCTGGACACGCCGAGCTCGGGCCGCTACTGGTTGAATGGCCGCGATGTCTCCGAGTTGACTGATGATGAACTGGCTGCTACCCGGCAGAAATTCATCGGATTTGTATTTCAGTCCTTTCACCTCATCCAACGAATGACCGCACTGGAGAATGTTGAGCTGCCAATGGTACTTGCAGGCGTGGCACCAGCAGAACGACGCGATCGGGCTAGCCAGATGTTGTGTAAAACCGGGCTCGAAGACCGCATGACACACAGGCCGGATCAGCTGTCCGGAGGGCAGCGGCAGCGTGTCGCCATCGCCCGTTCAATTGTGATGGAACCCAAAATACTGCTGGCCGATGAACCCACCGGCAATCTCGACTCGCAATCAGGCAAGGAAGTGCTGGATATTCTGGAGGGCCTGCATGCGGAAGGATTGACCCTGATACTAGTCACTCACGATCCGGTCATTGGCCAACGGTCCCATCTGCATTTGCGCATGACAGATGGGGTAATTCATGCCGAGCGACGGCACCAGCAGAGACTGCCCGGGGACGATAGTCATGCGCCTGCTTGATCGAAACCAGATGGCACTTACCGCCGTGGTGCGATATCCGCTGCGAAGTAGCATGCTACTGGTGGCCATCGCAATTGGTGTGGCGGCCGTGTTGGTGTTGACCGCCCTTGGCGAAGGCGCGCGACTCTATGTCACCAGCCAGTTCAACTCGCTGGGAACCCACCTGCTGTTTGTGGCGCCGGGTAAGAACGAGGTTGGCGGTCTCGGCGGTATAGCAGGTTCCCTGGGTGGTTCGCCCAGACCTTTTACCCTTGACGATGTCAGGGCGCTCGGGCGCAGCCCCTATATCGCAACGACCACCCCCATGGTCATGGGAACAGCCAATATCAATTACCAGGGTCTGGAACGGGGCATATCTGTACTGGGTACAACTCATACGATGAAACGACTGTTCGACTATGAGCTCAATAGTGGGCGCTTCCTGCCGGAGTTGGATCTCGACAATGCCACCCCGATGTGCGTCATTGGCGATACCATTGCCAGGGAACTGTTTGGTAATGCCGAGCCGGTAGGCAAGTGGGTTCGCATGGGCGATCGCCGGGTGCGCGTGATTGGGGCATTAAGTCAGGGGGGCCAGACTGGCGGGCATGATCTCGATGAAGCCGTCTTTGTGCCGATCGCTTTTGCCATGCAGATATATGACACGGAATCGGTTCAGCGCATGATGGTAGAGACGACAAGCGCAGAGTCCATGGTAAAGGCGAAAAAGGACATTCTAGACATTATCAAAGCCAGGCATTTTGGCCATGAAGACATCACTGTCATGGACCAGGGAACTATCCTGGACACTTTCAACAAAATTTTCCTGGTGCTGACTTCCACCCTGGCGGGCATTGCCGCCATCAGCCTGGCGGTGGCTGGTACCCTGATCATGAACGTGATGTTGGTCGCGGTAAGCCAGCGAACCGCTGAAATTGGTTTGCTAAAGGCGCTGGGCGCGAGGCGTGGCCAGATTATCGGCTTGTTCCTCACCGAGGCAACCATGCTGAGTCTGCTGGGCGCAGTTGTGGGTGTGTTAGTCGGGTACGCCTGCATTGAACTTTTACGACAGGTTTATCCCCTGATAGATTTCCGGGCACCCGACTGGGCGGTAATTTCAGCAGTACTTATGGCGCTGGCCAGCGGGTTATTGTTTGGCATCATGCCAGCCCGCCGCGCCGCAGATCTGGACCCGGTAGAAGCGCTAGCCGGTCACTGATGATCTCTACCGATGTCATCAGGTTTACGCAACGAGCCGTACTATCCAATCGGATGCGCTCGGGTTTGACCGCGCTGGGCATTGCCATCGGTGTCGCGGCGGTGGTGATACTGACATCCATGGGAGAAGGGCTGAATTATTACATGGCCCAGGAATTCAGCCAGTTTGGTACCAATAACATACGGGTTGCGCCCGGCAAACCACAAACCATGGGTCTCGGCCCCGGTATCCTCAATACATTGCGCCCGCTGACTATCGAAGATGCCGAGGCGTTGGGCCGCCTGCCCAACGTGGTCGCTGCCACACCAAATCGTATGGGCAGATCCGAGGTAGAAGCTAACAATCGCATTCGGGTTTCCACGGTAATCGGTACAGGACCCGACATGGCTAGGATATTCCAGTTGGAAATGGCCGCCGGTCAGTTTCTGCCGCTAGACGACCCCCTGTCACCTCGCGCGCTGGTGGTAATCGGGGCCACTATCCAGGAGGAACTCTACGGTAGCAAGAGTGCTCTTGGTGATCGCATCCGCATCGGCGGTAGCCGCTTTCGGGTGGTGGGTGTGGCTGAACACAAGGGTGATCTGCTGGGTGTGAACGTGGACGAATCTGTTCTGATACCGGCAGCGAGAGCGATGGAACTCTACAACGTCAACAGCGTGCTGGATATTACCGTGCGTTACGAGGAAAGCGCTGACGTAGAGGAGGTAGTAGCGAGTCTGCGCCGCCTGCTATTGGCCCGGCACGGTGTAGAGGATTTCAACATCGCTACCCAACAACAAATGATGGAAGTCCTTGGCTCAGTATTGGATGTACTGACAATAGCGGTGGCTGCCCTGGGCAGCATTTCACTGTTCGTCGGCGGTGTCGGCATCTTTACCATTATGACCATAGCTGTGCGTGAACGGACCCAGGAGATCGGTTTGCTGCGTTCCGTTGGCGCTACCAGGGTACAGATTCAGAACCTGTTTCTCTCTGAGTCGGTCGTGTTAGCCGTCATGGGTGGAGGCATGGGTCTGTTGCTTGGTGGTGGCGTGGTGCTGTTTGTCAGTGTTGTTATCCCAACGCTACCGGTACGTTTGTCAGTACCCTATATAATCGCAGCCGAGTTGGTCTCGGTGGCCATCGGCCTCTTGGCGGGTGTAGCTCCCGCTGCTCACGCAGCCAGGCTGGACCCACTTGAGGCGCTGCGTACAGAATGAAATCAATGACAAGGTGGGCACCTAAACAAACTGGGTTGGGCGATGTTGGGTAGTGTTGAGACGGATGGAGGGGGACGCCTAGTCGGGGACGCCTGGTCGGGGAACGCCTAGTCCAGGTTTCATGGCGTGTTCTCGCGGGGCGGCCGTCCACCGAATAGTAAGCTGCGGGAATACGACTATTCCGACGCTTGAGGCAGTGGTATGGATTCTATTGTCCTGGGTATTGAAATTGACCCTAACGCCTCGCTTTTCTGCGCCTACGAAGGCCAATCATCGAAGAGTCGGGGATGATACTTTGAACTGGGTGCAGAAATGTGGTTAATTCTTCGTATACCCCGGTTGCACATCCCGGCTAAACAACTGCAATATGATTCACTCGATTCAGATAAGGAGCAGTGATGGAGATTGGTTGCCTAATGGCGTTTAACGACGCGACAAGTCCTGGCTACATCAAAGATGCCGCCCAGCATGTAGAGGAGATGGGATTCTACGGCTTCTGGGTGCCCGAACATGTGATGTTTTTTCCCGAGTACGAGTCCAAATACCCTTATACAGAAGATGGCCGAATCGCGGGTGATCCCCGCAGTTTATTGGATCCGTTTAGCGCATTAACCTATGTGGCAGCGCACACCACCAAGATAAAGCTCGCCACGGGAATATGCCTGGTTCCACAGCGAAATCCGGTCTATACAGCGAAAATCGTTGCGGATCTTGATTACCTTTCCGGTGGTCGAGTCGAACTGGGTGTAGGAATAGGCTGGCTTAAAGAGGAATTTGATGCGCTCGGGGTACCCTGGCAGGATCGAGCCGGCCGTACACTGGAATGCCTGGAAGTCATGAAAACCCTCTGGTGCGATGAACTCTCCAGCTATGACGGTAAGTATTACCAATTCCAGGCGGCCTATCAGAATCCAAAGCCAATCCAGAAACCCCATCCACCGATCATCTTCGGCGGTGAAAGCAACCCCGCGTTAGCGCGAGTGGCGGAAGTGGGGCAGGGTTGGTACGGGTTTAACCTGACGCCAGATACGCTGGAAGAACGGCTCGAGTACCTGGATAAGTGTCTCGGTGAAAATAACCGTTCCCTGGCTGATGTAAAGCTGTATGTCAGCCCACACCGCAGTGTTCGTGACATTGCCGACATGCGAAGATTCGAGGAACTTGGTGTTGAGCAAATGATTCTGCCGGTGATGGCAGCAAAAATGGAAACGTTGACGGAGCGCGCTAATAAAGCCATGGCGCGCGTATTCGGCTAGGGCGCAGTACCAGGGCGACCTTTATTGTNTCCGGATATGACGTCTTATCTGCGCTAATACCTTGAAAACATAGGGGGTTCAGGTTTAATCTTGANCCCTTTGCAATACTACCCAAGAGGGAATTTATGTCAGAAGAAGCAACGTCAGAAGGGCCATTGCCGGTCGTTGATTGGTTAAAAGGTGCGGGCACGGATGATCCGTATCTTGAAGGTCAGAAGTGTGGAGACTGCGGCGCTATATTCCTCGGTGAACGTGCTAACTGTTCCAGTTGCGGGGCAAGAGATAAAATGAATGCGACCCGATTATCGAACAAAGGCAAGTTGTACACTTACAGTATTGTGCACCGCAGTTTTCCTGGCATCGATGTACCTTATATTTCAGCGATTGTTGATCTTGAAGGCGGTGGTACCATCAAGGGTAACCTGATCAATGTCGAACCTGACCCCGCCAATATTGAATTTGATATGCCCATCGATGTGGTATTCGATGATGCGCTTGGTCGCAAAGATAAAGACGGCAACAGCTACATAGCCTATTTCTTCCAGCCAGCAGCTTAACGCTAATAATCACTAAAGGAGCTACTCATGAGTGATGTATACGTAATGGGAATTGACATGATCAAATTCGGTCGATTTCCTGAAAAAACAGTCCCCCAGTTAGGCGCAACAGCCGCGTTGATGGCGCTTGATGATGCGGGGCTCACTATTCAGGACATGCAGGCCCTGTATTGTGGAAACCTGGGTCAGGCCAGTGCCATGGTCGGTCAGAGAATATTGCAGGAAATCGGGCAGACGGGTATCGGCGTGGTGAATTGCGCCAACGCCTGTGCAACCGGCGCAACCGCATTTCGTGAAGCCTGGATGTCCATCAAGGCCGGTGTCAACGATGTGGTGCTTGCCGTTGGTGTTGAACAGATGGGCAGAGGATTGCTCGGCGGTGGTGGTGGCGGAAGCGGAATTCCGAAAGAGGGTCTGTTAGGTTCTGGCACGATGCCAGCGGTATTTGCAGAAGCAGGCATGGAACATACTCGAAAATATGGCACGACCTTTGAGCAATTCGCAAAAGTGTCGGTTAAAAATCATCATCACTCAACGTTGAATCCAAAAGCGATGTATCAAATCGAAACGCCGCTGGAAACCGTCATGAACTCAGAGATGATTTCTTATCCCAATACCAAGTTGATGTGCTCGGTAAACGTCGACGGCGCTGCTGCGGCAGTGTTGGTATCGGAAAAGAAAGCCAGAGAACTGGGTATGGCTCGCGCAGTGAGGGTGAAGGCATCAATATTGACGAGTGATCCATATTCCGACCGTGACCTGGTCATGCCGGATGTCAATGCGGTTACCCGCAGAGCAGTAAAAGAAGCTTATGAAATGGCAGGTATCGGTCCTGAAGACGTTAGTCTTGTAGAACTGCATGATTGTTTTGCGACTGCAGAGATTCTGCATTACGAAAACCTGGGTTTGTGCGCCGATGGTGAGGCAGGTCGAATGATCGATGAAGGTGAAGTTGCCCTCGGCGGTCGTGTCCCTGTCAATGTGTCAGGCGGATTGTTGTCAAAGGGTCATCCCCTGGGTGCAACCGGTATTGCCAACATCTACGAGGTCAGCACACATCTTCGCGGTGAAGCAGACAAGCGACAGGTTGAAGGTGCAAAAATCGGCATGACGCATGTCATCGGCCTTGGAAGCGCCTGTGGTATTCACATTCTGGAGAAAGTTAGCTAAGGGGCAGTCAGACGTTCCCTGAATGATTTAACCTGAAGTGTATTCAGAGCCGGGCCAAGCCCGGCTCTTTTTTATCCGAAACCATTATCGATGCGAAATTATCTATGCGAATCGGTGTTGTCAGTGACACTCATAATAATCTGAAGAATTGCCAGAAGATCGTTGAGCTATTCAACCAAGCTGGGGTCGAGCGGGTCATTCATACAGGAGATATTACTCAAGCCAAGACGCTTGACGTATTCGCGCATCTCGATGCACCCATGTGGGGAGTTTTCGGCAATAATGACCAGGGGGAACGAGATTCACTGGACAAAGCCATTATCCATCTGGGCTTTGAGATCATCGAACCGCCGTTGTCATTATACTGGGCAGAAAAGCGAGTCGTGGTTGTGCATGACCCGCTTGAATTGGCCCTGGTGAACACTGCAGACTATGACGTTATTCTGCATGGTCACACGCATCTCAGGACGATTGAGTATGACGGCGATCAACTAACGTTTAATCCCGGTGAGTGCGCAGGGCACATGCCCGGACGCAACAGCATCGGGATCCTTGACTTGAATGAGCTTCGCACAGAAATCTTGTATTTCTAGGAGTCCAGATGTGAAGCGACAACTCTACTGGATGTTATTAATTCCTGCACAGCTCNNANCAGTCTCCACCTTCCCTATAACACTAGCCGTCGGTCAAACGGTACCCAATATTCTTATTATCTATGTGGATGACCATTAACGGGCTTTGGTTGCGTCACATAGCAGAGGCGTATAAATCGCGCCATTTTTTTATTCTGGAGGATTGTTTTGAATATTGTGTTCTCGGTTTTCGGCATTCTACTGATTGCAGTNGTCGTGATAGCTGGATGGTTTGTTTATACGATGCGCTGGATCACTGTTCGAACCGATAAAGACCGCTATTTCTCCCTGCTATTGAATGAACGTATCGCATTGCGGTCAGTCATCCAGTCCAAAGCAAAAAAAATCACAGCTATTCTGGACGTCCTGGTGAAGTTTGGTTTCAAGGTACCCATCGTGGAATACAAGGGTGTAAAGGTGCCCCCGGTTTGGAGCGCCCTCGAGAATTTGTCGTGACAATCGCTGAATTTCTTGGTGTGAAATTGACCGATGAAGAGCTATCCCGAGTCGTTCATCGAAGCAGCTATCAATACATGAAAGAGAATGAATTCGTTTTCGAAATGAGCCCGCCTACGCCTTTTAATACGGGGACTGGTAGCTTTTTTGTTAAAGGTACTGGTGACCGTGGCAAGGACCTTTCTGACAGTGATACACGACGAGTCTATGAATTTTGCAGGAAAAACTGGCAACCTCTACCTATCCTCTCAGCAGGTATTACCCTGACGTCGCTGGGAATTGATCGATCACAATCTTGAGGAAGTAGGTGGCGTTAATCAGTTGGATGAGCTTGTAGTGGGGATGATGCCAATGAAAGCGATGCCATAGAAAATTGCCATGCTTGCTTGTGATCCAGGCGTTAAACTAGCGCTTATGCCAACTCGCCAACCCAAACAAAGTAAGTCCAATCTTCGTCCCATCAGCACCCTGAATCTGCTATCGAACCGTGAAATTCAGGGTTTGATGTCCTCCAAAGAGGAGGTCAGGGTATTGTTTCGTGAATGTGCCCTGGCGATCTTAAACACCGGAAACGATCAGGATGACGTTAACCAGCTACTGGCGGAATACGCCGATTTTGAAATCGAAGTGGTCCCCGAAGCTCGGGGCCCAAAACTCGCGGTAAAAAACGCGCCCGGAACTGCGTTCGTTGATGGCGTTATGATTCGTGGCATACAGGATCATCTTTTCTCGGTTCTGCGTGACATCGTCTACGTCAATCATATTTTGTCTCGGGATGGACTCTATGAGCTTGATACCAGCGAGGGTGTTACCGAAGTCGTATTCGACATTCTGCGCAATGCCAACATTGTGCAACCCAATTTAAGGCCCAATCTTGTGGTTTGCTGGGGCGGCCATTCCATCGACCGGCTTGAGTACGAATACACCAAGGAAGTCGGCTACCAGCTTGGCTTAAGAGGGCTCAATATCGCTACGGGCTGCGGGCCGGGTGCGATGAAAGGACCCATGAAAGGCGCTGCTGTTGGTCATGCAAAGCAGCAGATTGAGAAAAGACGCTATATCGGAATATCAGAGCCGGGGATTATTGCGGCCGAAGCGCCTAACCCGATTGTCAATGAACTGGTGATCCTTCCAGATATCGAAAAGCGACTTGAAGCTTTCGTCCGTGTTGCACACAGTATTGTGGTTTTCCCAGGTGGTGCCGGTACAGCGGAAGAAGTGTTGTATTTGCTGAGTGTTTTGATGCATGAAGACAATGTCGGCTTACCCTATTCCGTTGTTTTGACCGCACCCGAGGGCCGCGAGGAATATTTTAATTCCCTTGACCGATTTATCAGGGCGACCCTGGGTNACGAGGCATCGCATTACTATGAGATCATCAATGGCGATCCCGTAGCTGTTGCGAGAGNGGTCAGGAAAGGTGTGGAGGATGTTCGCAAGCACCGTCTGAAAACACAAGATGCCTATGGCTTTAACTGGGACCTGACAATTGAACACAATCTGCAAATACCATTTTTACCCACCCACGAAAATATGGCGGNCCTGCAACTTCACCGTGAGATCCCGGCNAATCGGTTGGCAGCGGAAATGCGCTGCGCTTTTTCGGGCATAGTGGCAGGAAATGTTAAAGCCAAGGGAATAAAACAGATCAAGGAAAATGGACCGTTTGTGCTCCATGGCGAACAACAACTGATGAATGAACTGGATGTATTGCTGAAGAGCTTTGTTGAACAGAAGCGAATGAAATTGAACGTCAAAAACTATGAACCCTGTTGGGTACTGGCTGAATGAAGAATATTCGAAGTTTGTTATTGNGGGGGCGTTTTGCTCAGTCCATAAAAGTCGTCGTCAGCATGTTTAAACACGGCCTGGTCACAGGTGATCGACCGGGGGAGTTTCAATTCTGGACGGAACGTTTGCCGCTGGATGTGTCACTGCCCTTTCCTGCTGGTGAGTATATTCAGGAACGAATCCGGGCGAGCCACAAATAACTAATTTTACCGAACGCTGGTTTGTCCGCCATCCACCGGAATCAGCTGACCGGTAATAAACCGGGATGCGTCTGATGCAAAGAAAACCATCACCGGACCGAGGTCATCGTCGGGATCGCCGTAGGCGTGACCCATAGCGATACTTTCATGATTTCGCCAGTAGGCAGCGGTTGTTTGTTCATCATCGTAACGGGCCATTGCTTCAACATACATGGGTGTCGCCATCGCAGGAAGAATCGCGTTGACGCGGATATTGTCCGGGCCCCAGGCACCTGCAGCGGAGCGGGTCCAGGAGTGCACAGCGCCTTTTGCGGCAGAATAGGCCACGGCGCCGGGCTCTGGACGTTGTCCGGAAATAGAACCAAAATTAATAATGGATCCACCACCGGAAACCTTCATGTAACCCTGCGCAGCCTGATTGGTTAGCATGGTGCCCCGCACGTTGACTGCGAACATGAGATCCCAGTCTTCAACGGTTACATCACCGGCACCCGAGGCCCGTTGAATTGCAGCCGGGTGTGCAAGCACATCAAGTCCACCAAGTTGTTCGTTGGCCTGTGCGAATGAACTCTGGACACTTTGTTTGTCTGATACGTCAACATGAATATACGCAGCGCTACCCGGACCCATCGTATTCGCCTCTGCAGCAAGGCGGCTACCATCATCATCGGATACATCCATGCCGATAACCTGTGCACCGGCTTTGACAAAACTTCGCACAATAGCGGCGCCCATGCCGCGGGCTGAGCCGGTGACGATTATTCTTTTACCCTGTAAGTCCACAATGTCCCTCATTGGTTAGTGCGATTTTTTTGCCATCCGACAATAGTGTTTAGGTAAGACTCAAGTAGCGCCTTCGCATCGACGCTGACACAGACCTTATGAGCGCCGGTTTGATGTGGTTCAAAGACAGTTTGTCCCAGCTTTTCGCCAGTTAGTACGCAATCAAGTTTCCCTGACACGGTAGAGAACAAGTTGCTGTTGTCTGCCCAGGCAACTGCTGACGAATCATGAACCGGGAATTCATCCCAGCCCTGGGAGGTTTGATAATAACCTGCGTACACCTTGTTGATGTTAAGTACAAAGTCGCCCAGGTCGCCCAGGCCTGCCGCAAGCTTCGCCAGATAATCGTTCGACATGCGTGTTTGCATGGTCACATCTAGCCCGACCATAGTGAGCGTAATGCCGCTGTTAAATACGATGGCAGCAGCCTCCGGGTCACCNATAATATTGGCTTCTGCCCAGGGAGTCACATTGCCTTCACAAAGGTAGGCACCGCCCATGAATATGATGTCTTTGATATTTCCTGAGAAGTCAGGATCTGATTGGATAGCCAGCGCAAGATTGGTGAGGCGACCCACAGCAACAATGGTAATTTCATCTGGATATTTTTTCGCAATGTTCACCAGGTAGTCGTAGGCATCCAGGCTCTCTACCGATATTCTTGGGGCGGCGAGGATGACGTCCCCGAGTCCGTTTGAACCGTGAACAAAATCCGGAAAATCTCCGGGCTCACTGCCATCAATTCCCCGACCCGCTCCTTTATAGACGGGGACGTCTATGCCGAATTTTTCGCAGAGAAACAGTGCGTTCAAAGTGCACTGGTCAATGCTGGCATTACCAACAATGGTGGTCACCGCCAGCAAATCCAGATTATCGCAGGCGTTCAGGTAGAGCAGGGCCATGGCGTCGTCGATACCCGGGTCGGTATCAAATACCACCTTCATGAAGGTCGCAGTTCTTCAGGATTAATTTCGGATAAACGCTCATAGAGATAGGTTTTGGCGGTGTAACGTTCAGACAACACCATCTCGGGATAGGGATGGCAGAATACGGGTGCAGTCAACCTGGACCTTGTGGCGCCGCTACCCGTCGGATTGATGACTCTATGGGTGGTGGAGGGCAATGTGCCGTTGGTGAGTTCCTGGAGCATGTCACCAATGTTAATCACGATAGATCCATCCGGTGCTTCGACCGGCATCCAGTCCATGCCTTCTGGTTTGATTTCCAAGCCCGATTCGTTGGCTGATGGCAGCATGGTGATGAGATTGATGTCTTCATGGGCTCCGGCTCTGATCGCCCCAATCGGTTCATCACCGGTTAGCGGGGGATAACGTAATATTCGAAGCAGAGTTTGATTTCTTGAAAGGTATTGTTCGAAAGGTTTGTCGATAAGCTGCCACAGCTTTTTGGAAGTATTGGCCTGCAACCAGGACATCACCGATTTACCCAGTTCAAAGATAGCATCGTAATATCTCAGGGTGAGACTCTCAACGGAATCGGGCAATAGTCCGCCCGGCCAGTATTGAAAATATTCCTTCAGGTCCTGGGCTTCGAGACCTTTTGCAGTTTCCGCCTGATCAGACGAAAAATAACCAGACTGGGAATTGGCATCGGTAGTAAATCGAGAGGGCTCATCGGATAAAAAAAATGCGTCCCAGCGGCTGTAGAGCTCGTGAAGTTCGTTAATGGGAACCGGGTGATTCTCAACAACGGCGAACCCGGATTCGATCAGTGATTCCGTGACAGCCTGCGGGGCGGAACTGTCGTTCAAATCAACAACCCTGACTTTCATGACTGTTCGTTCTTTTTCGATTCGCTGATCGCAGGAATAATGGATGCGATTTCGGGTTTGGCGTGGGCGATTTCCTCCGGTGTCAGACCCGAAAGTTCATGGGGGAAGACGAGCCATCGATCGGTTTCGTGGAGATAAAAATCAGGCACGATGTCAGTAACGTTTCGCTCGGGTTTGTACCAGGGCATAGCTATCTTAATGGTCTTTGGCAGGTTCGCTCGACTCTTGTCTTTAAGTTCATTGAGTATGGCAATGATGCTGCGGCCCGAATCGAAAACATCGTCGACCAGTAATAATTCGTCGCCGGCATTAACGTTGTCGATGATGTAATTCAAACCGTGGACACGAACTTCTTTTTCCTGCTGGCCGATAGAATAGTAGGAGGATGTCCTGATGGCGATGTGATCAGTTTTAATACCGACATAGTCGAGATATTCCTGGACAGCGATGCCCACGGGTGCGCCGCCGCGCCAGACGCCAACGATAAACTGCGGTCGAAACCCGCTCTTGTAGATTTGATCCGCTAATTTGAACGAGTCGATCAGTAGCTCATGGGCAGAAATAAAGAGTTTTTGCATAGCAGCAGCGTAGCATTGCAGAACGCTATTTGTCATTGTTGAGGAGAGCTGTGAGACAGCGAGGATATTCCGGCAGCGATTATCCCAGCAAGATGTTCAGAACCTCGGTATCATCTTAAGATTTAAGCAGGCCTGAGGTTACTACCCAATGCCGAGCAGCTGCTTGCCCTATGTCGTGGTCAACATGGTTGGGCGAGAAGANGACGATAAACGAAATTCTGCAGAACTGGGAACGCTATGAGCATGCACCACCGGGTGCAGCTCCTTGAGTGATTTTACTGACTATGTTCGATCTCTTCCCAAGGCAGAGTTGCATCTGCATATCGAAGGCACGCTTGAACCTGAATTGTTAATGCGGCTTGTTCAAAAGCATCGAGTAGAAATTCCATACCAAAGCATCGCGGATATCAAACGGGCATACCAATTCGACGATCTTCAGTCCTTCCTGGATCTTTACTATCTTGGGGCGAGTGTGCTGATCGAAGAAGAAGACTTCTATATTCTGATGTTCGCCTATCTGCAACGCTGTCGTTTCGAAGGCATCGTACATACCGAAATGATGTTCGATCCCCAGACCCACACAGATCGAGGTATCGATTTTTCAGTGTTTATGTCTGGATTCAAACGGGCCATTGACCAGGCACAGCGGGAATGGGGTATGTCCTGCTTCTTGATCATGTGTTTTTTACGGCACCTGACCCAGGAGAGTGCGTTCGATACACTCGATGCCGCCATGGCCTACAAAGACCAGATCATCGCGGTGGGTCTTGATAGTGCTGAATCGGGTAACCCGCCCGAGAAATTTGCGGCCGTTTTTCAAACGGCAATGAAGCAGGGTTATCGGCTGGTTGCTCATGCCGGTGAGGAGGGTCCACCTGCCTACATCTGGAGTGCGCTCGATAGTCTTGGCGTTGCGCGAATTGATCACGGGGTAAGATGCCTGGATGATGCGGTTCTGGTTCAGCGATTGGTTGATCAACGAACACCGTTGACGGTGTGTCCTTTATCAAATGTCAGGCTCTGCGTATTCACCAATATGTCAGAACATCCGATCCTGGCGATGCTCGATCGGGGGCTGAATGTCTCGGTAAACTCTGATGATCCTTCTTATTTTGGTGGTTATCTGCTGGATAATTTAACCGCGCTACACGAGGCTCTGGGACTAACTGAAGCTCAGGCAGACCAGCTTGCGGTAAACAGCTTTGAAGGAAGTTTCCTTGATGCTTCAATAAAGGCTAGTTGGATAGCTCAGATTTCATCACCATAAACCTTTAAATCGTGAATACCCCCACTGGGATAATGCATGTAGCGTGTCGCGATATCATCGCCAAATCTGGCGAAATTCATTTGGTTTACCGACAATGGTCGTATTCTACGCGGCAAATTTGTCTCACCAGGGCAGGATGTAGTCGAATCCAGATTACCCTATAGTATGTCCGAAGGTCACCAAAAACACCGGGCATTGCCAATAAATGATTGAAACTGAAGAACAACTTGCCCAACACATCAATGAACCCTTCGATGAATTGGCAGAACGAGCGCTCGGTATGATCTTGTCGTCAGAAGAGCTGGTGATTTCAACGTTTCCAAAATGCGGTACGACCTGGGCTGCGCAGATTGCACACGGACTTCGCTCGAACGGTGACATGAACTTCGAAAATCTGGGGAAAGTGGTTCCCTGGTTCGAGATGGGGCACAAATTCGGACATGACTTATCACGGCCGCAACTTCATCAACCGGCACTCTTTAGGTCTCATATGGGGCTTTCCGAGTTGCCGAAGGGTGGCCGCGTAATCAACATCATTCGTAATCCGGGCGATACCCTGGTTTCTTACTATAATTTTTGGTCGAATGTGTTGTTTGACCCGGCCAGGATTTCGCTAGAGATGATGGCCAGGCAATTTTTTCTGCTGGATCGAAGCGAAGGCTGCGCCAATATGTTTCGACTCAATTATTTCCAGCATCTGGTGGACTTTCATCTGGCTGATTATGGCGGTCCGGCGCTATTCATCAGTTTTGAGGATATGAAAATTAATCTACCAGCGGCGGTACGCCGAATCGCAAAATTTATGGGTATCAATGTGAGCAAGAGACTGGAAAGACTGATCACCGAACAGGCGTCTTTCGTGTTCATGTCACAACACAAGGAACAGTTTCGGGAAATGTTACCGAACGGATCAATGGATATGGTGGTGACCGGCAGAGTTGGTGATTCGAAACAGCGATTAAGCGCAGAATTGAGTCGTGATCTGGACAGCGCCTGGAAGAAATATGTCACCCCAGCGCTTGGCTACCAGAATTATGATCAGCTTCGCAATGCGATCTCACTGCGCTAGTCAATGGAAGACTTACCCTATTCATTGATGTCGGAACTGGACAAGGTCTCAGGAACCTCTAACCCGCCTGTACATTTGTGGCACCCGGAGCTGGAGAAAGATATTGACCTTGTCGTGAGCCGCAATGGACTATGGAACTACCTGGGTACGCCGATAAAAAGACCGCGGCTGGTTCGACTGTTCGCTTCCGTGTTACGCAAAGAGGCAGATGAATACTTTCTGGTTACGCCGGTTGAAAAGTGCCGGATTACTGTCGAAGACGTCCCTTTTCAGGTGCTCCTCATGACGGTCGAGGGTGAAGGTGAGCAACAAACACTGAAAATGACAACAGATATGGGTGAGTCATTTTTTGTCGATGAACAGCATCCGCTGCGAATCATCCAGGAAGGGCAGGAATGGATTCCTTACGTGCTGGTAAGAGACGGTATGGAAGGGCGCCTTAATAGAAATGTCTATTACCAGTTAGCTGACCTGTTACAAGCTTCAAGCCATCCAGACCTCGATGAACAATGGCTTGGAGTCTGGAGCTGTAGCCAATTCTTTTCCTTGATGGCTGTTTAGAAAAGCTAATTAGCGAAGATAACGGGTGCGCCAACGATCGCCGCGCTACTCGGCATGTCACCATCTGGATATGCGCAGGGAACTGTGCTGACTGAAGTATTTATTGAATAGGACGTTGAACTTTTTATCTGACCTGGATGACGTGACCGCCGGGTGGCACTTGAAACAGCAGCCAAGCTCAGTCTGAACTTCCAACAATTGCAGGAGTTGTACGGCCCTGTTCTTGATCAGTTGGACGATTCTTTGGCCTTGATTCCAATCCTTTGGACAGGCAGTCTTGATCCAGCCCAGTAAGAAATAGAACCAATGGATCAACCATTCCCCGCATATCGTGGCGACGATGTTTTTGTCTTTGTGTGCTATGCCCATAAAGATGTTGTCGATATATATCCAGAAATTTCCTGGTTAAATGCACAGGGAATCAATATCTGGTACGACGAGGGAATCAGTCCTGGTTCGGAATGGTCAGATGAATTGGCCAATACCGTTAAAAATGCAAGTGCTTTACTCTTCTTTGGTACACCTAATTCTGTATATTCAGAGAATTGTATCGATGAGATCAGTTTTGCTCTGAATAATAAGACGCCGGTCTTAAGCGTTTATCTGCAGGAGACAAGTATGCCTGTTGGCACGCAAATGAGATTAGACAGACATCAGGCAATAATGCGATATGAATTATCCAAACCAAAATATCGGGAAAAGTTACTTAGCGGATTATACGAGCATCTTGGACTTAAGCGATCAAACGAATTCTCTCCCGCGGTTACCCAGCCAAGAGGCAATGCATCTGAAAAGAGCACAGTTCCTTCGTCTCATCAATCGCAGGCGATAGATGCCTTGACTGAGCCCCAGCTGAGGTCACTCCACCTGGATCTACCACGGCTACTGATAAACAAGTTGATATAGACGAAATGTACTCTATTGCGGTAGTACCCTTTGCCAATATGAGCACCAATCAAGAGATCGGATTCCTGGCGGATGGATTATCTGAAGACAACGGCTCAGCTGATTCGCCAAAAAGATGGTTTTCACGTTTGGTCAAAGTCATACGAAAGAACCTTCGCTGAGGGAGAATAGGAATTATAAAGCGTGTTTTGCCACGAATACAAAAGTATCTTCATAGGCATGTTTAGGATAAAAGTTGGGGATATCAGCTTTCCGGCCGAGAATGGTCAGAGTCTGACTGGCCACTGTGTTTTCCGAGATTTCAAAAGTATCCTGCATCGTCATTATGGCCTTTTTGCAGCATGCCTTTGGCGTGCTGCAGAATTTCTTCCAAATTGGGTGTCATCGAAAAACCTATCTACTCACTTAAAATAACGGTTTATTTTCCAGCGAACCGATTTAAGACTTCATACCAATAGTCCTGAAAGATAAGATATGAATCTTTTCTTATTCTTTCGTTGAGACCATGCTCAAACCCACCGCCACTGTCATAAAACACCCCTGACACACCATAGGTGGGAATACCGGCAACTCTGGTATGTATTCCATCAGTGGCATATGCCGCCATAGAAGCAACAACCGGGATACCGGGATAATACGAATGAATAGCACTTTTTATTGTCTCGTACACCGCTGGCAGGACAGGAGAGTCTGGACTTGCCTTGGGGTTACCCAAAACCTTTATTTCAATGGCATTATTGCCCACCACATCTGACAGTTTTGCATGCATCTGTTCAACACTGACGCCGGGGAAAACACGACAGTTAACCGTCGCTGTCGCTGTTTGTGGCAACGCATTTTCGGCGTGACCCGCTTTTAACATTGTGGCAATACATGTCGTTCGGACTATCCCTACCAGATGCGGGTGTTCTGACAAAATATCCGCCGCTTCCACGTCATTTGGATTTTCGGAAAACCGTTTCATGGCCTGAGCAACTTTTCCGGTGCGGCTATTAGCCACATTCTTGAAATAATTCCGGGTAATCTCGGTGGACTTGACCGGGAAACGGTGATTTTCAAGGTTTTCCAGTGCGGCCATCAGATCATAAATAGCATTGTCCTTTCTGGGCGCAGAGCTGTGACCACCTGGATTGCGAGCCGTAAACTCAAAGGTCATATAGGACTTTTCGGCAGCCTGAAAGTTAAAGGAAACCGGTTTGTCGTTCTCATCCAGATCTCCGCCTCCCGCATCCGCATTCAGGGCAAACTCCGCATCGGTCAGATGTATATACTCTGTGGTCATCTGCTGGATTGTTGTCATGCCCGTCTCTTCGTCTCCCGAGAAGGCGATTACCAGATCTCTGGTGGGGACAAACCCTTCTTTTTTAAGCCGGATAAAGGTATTAGTCAGTGTCGCAATGCCCGCTTTATTGTCAGACACTCCCCTGCCGTAAAAACGCCCCTCTTTTTCAATCATAGTGAAGGGGTCATTCTCCCAGTCACTGGGAAGCGCATCCACAACATCCATATGGGCCATTAACAGTATCGGGCGACCACCAGTGCCATCACCTTTGTAACGAACAATCAGCGAAGCCAGATCTGGTTCTTTGGGAATAAGATGAACATCACTTTCCGGGAAACCGGCATTGATAAACCTCTGTTCAAGAAGCTTCGCCATCACGGGAACCTGACCATGGCCTTTGGCTGTGCGGTATGAAACCAGCTCCCGCAATAACTCTACGGCGTCGGTTTTGTATGACTTATCTTCAGCTGCAGTAGAATGAGCCATCAAGCCCAAAAGCAACGACACAACCAACAGCGGCTTTTTTATTAACAATTTACCTAATTTCATTATTTGCTGCTCCCTTACCGTTTTAATGTTCTCGCGTTGCCCGGAGAAGATAGGTATTTTAAACCACATCTTTTCCAGATTGCTAAAGTATCTTGATCGGAATTTTTTTGTATTAATAACTCAGGGATAGCAGCTTTCCGGCCGAGAATGGTCAATGTCTGACTGGAGACGGGCTTCATGAGGATTATCACGACAACTGTCAATTAAGATGTAAGGAAAACTAAAAAGACGGTCAAATCATTGATCAACTTGTAGAGACATTCTATGACGATGGAAGACTTGGCTGTTTCCGTGAAGGTTAAGGATGATTCGTCTGATTCGGCTTCACACGGAGCGGCCTGAGGTGTTTTAAGCCTGTGCCCTATGGCATAGCACCCCTCAAAACAGCCTTCTGATAACATGCATCTGCTTACTCTCTGCTTACTTTTGGACAAGAAAGGACTACAAGCCTCATTAACAAAGGCCTGCTACATATTGCCGTAGTTAGGCCCGCCGGTTCCTTCTGGCACCACCCAGTTGATGTTTTGCGCCGGGTCTTTGATGTCACAAGTCTTGCAGTGGATGCAATTTTGCGCATTGATCTGGAATCTCTTGGAGCCATCCGGTTCTTCCATCACCTCGTAGACGCCTGCCGGGCAATAACGCTGGGCGGGTTCGTCGTACAGCGGCAGGTTCGAGTGAATAGGAATATTCGGGTCGGCCAGATGTAAATGGCAGGGCTGATCTTCTTCATGATTGGTTGCTGTCAGAAACACAGAGGACAGCTTGTCGAAGCTGATGACACCATCCGGTTTCGGGTAATCGGGTTTGCGAGCCTTCGAGGCAAGCTTCATGCCTTCATGGTCAGCCTGTGGATCTTTCAGCGTGAAAGGCAGGCGACCCCTGAAGATAACCTGATCTAGCCAGATGAGCGCTGAGCCAATAAAGAAGCCAAATTTGTGCCACCACTGGGTCGTGTTTCTAGCGGTATAGAGTTCATCATAAAGCCAGGATGATTTGAACTTTTCAGTGAAGCCTGTTAGTTCCTCGCCACCGGTAGATCCGCCTTTGACCGCCTCATAGATAGTCTCGGCCGCGAGCATGCCGGACTTCATGGCGGTATGAGTGCCTTTTTGTTTCAGGTTATTCAGAAAACCTGCATCGTCACCGACCAATAGCCCACCTGGCATAGTCAGTTTAGGTATGGCGTTTAGTCCGCCTTTGACTACTGCGCGTGCGCCATAGGCAACCCGTTTGCCGCCTTCCAGTGTGCCCCGGATAAATTTGTGATGTTTGAATCGTTGGAATTCGTCGAATGGGCTCAGGTGTGGGTTTTTGTAGCCGAGATCAATAATCAGGCCAATGGCAATCTGGTTATTTTCCAGGTGGTAAAGATAAGATCCGCCCATCGGTTCACCAGGGAAATGACCCAGGGGCCAGCCGACCGTGTGCAAGACTTTTCCAGGATGATGTTTTTCGGGTAGGACTTCCCATATTTCCTTAAAGCCGATGCCATAGTGTTGCGTGTCGGCATTGGCCTGGAGATCAAATTTCTCTACAAGTTGTTTGCCCAGGTGGCCGCGACAGCCTTCTGCAAACACCGTGTATTTTGCATGTAATTCGTAGCCAGGTTGGAAGGTGGGCTTTTGTTCGCCATCAGCACCTATACCCATGTCTCCAGTCGCGACCCCTTTGATGGCGCCGTCATTATTGTAAAGGACTTCGCTGGCGGCAAATCCGGGGAACAGCATGACACCCAGTTCTTCTGCTTTTTCTCCCATCCAGCGGCACAGATTACCAAGGCTGGTGGCGTAGTTACCATGATTGTGTACGGACGGGGGGACAAGAAACCCTGGCAGACGCATACCCTGGTGATCATCGATCAGGTAGTACATATCATCCTGGGTAACCGGGTTGTTAAGCGGCGCACCCTGGGCCTTCCAATCTGGAATCAATTCATCGAGCGCCCGTGTTTCAACGACCGCACCTGAAAGAATGTGTGCTCCTATTTCCGATCCCTTTTCTACCAGACAAACCGTGAATTCGTCGCCAGCTTCTGCTGCCATTTGGGCAAATCGAATCGCTGTGGCCAGGCCTGAGGGGCCAGCGCCCACAACGACCATATCGAATTCCATGGATTCTCTTTCCACGTGTCTGTCTCCTTAAGGATGGGTTAATGCTCGAATCGGCCATTGTAGGGAAAGACTTTGGGTATCGCCAATCACCCTAAATAATTCCAGATAATAACTGTTCGCTTAAGCTACTGATTTTATACAATTTTCGACATTTTTGTGCAAGTGCACACTATTGATTATAGCGCCGAATACCGGCAGAATACGCGCTTTTTGAATCTGGCGAATAATGCCGCTCCCCGGAATCTCTGACCGGGTCCAAATTACTCAATGCGAATAGAGGATTTCCATGAAAGTTCTTGTTACAGCCAAGCGTGTTGTCGACTACAACGTAAACATACGTGTACTTTCCGACAATACTGGCGTCGATCTTAATAATGTAAAGATGTCTGTTAACCCCTTCGATGAAATTGCCATCGAAGAGGCAGTACGTCTCAAAGAAGCCGGTGCTGCAGAAGAGGTTATCGTTGTGTCCATTGGACCAAAGGCCTGTTCGGAGCAGATTCGAACAGCGTTAGCCCTGGGTGCTGATCGCGGCATCCTGGTAGAAACCGATGAAGACATGCAGCCACTGGCGATTGCCAAATTGCTGGCAGCACTGGTGGCAAAAGAACAACCCGGGCTCGTCATTACCGGTAAACAGGCCATTGACGGCGACAACAGTCAGACCGGCCAAATGTTGGCAGCTCTGGCGGGAATGTCCCAGGCAACTTTTGCTTCAGAAATTGAGCTGGGTGATGACACGGCAACAGTCACACGTGAAGTCGATGGCGGGTTTCAAACCATCACAGTGAAACTGCCTGCAGTGGTTACCACCGACCTTAGACTTAATGAACCCCGTTACGCTTCATTGCCCAACATCATGAAGGCCAAGAAAAAGCAGGTGGACGTCTATACGCCAGAGGATCTTGGCGTAGATGTAACCCCAAGGGTGAAAACGTTGAAAGTGATGCCTCCGGCTGAACGTCAGGCGGGTATTATCGTCGAATCGGTTGAAGAACTTGTCGACAAACTACGAAACGAAGCGAAGGTGATTTCATGAGTATCCTGGTAGTAGCAGAACACGACAACGAGTCGATCAAGTCAGCGACACTGGTTGCTGTCGCCGCCGCCGCCGCGATTGGCGGTGACATTGAAGTATTGGTTGCAGGCGCAAATTGTGGTGCTGCCGCTGAGGCTGCGGCTAAAATTGCCGGTGTGTCCAAGGTGCTGGTTGCTGACCATGATGTCTACGGACACGCGCTGGCAGAGAACATTGCTGACCTCATCGTCGAAATTGGTAAAAACTACAGCCATATCCTTGCAGTGACGACCACCTCCGGGAAAAACTATATGCCCCGTGTGGCAGCCTTGATGGATGTACAGCAGATTTCAGATATCTCAGGGGTTGTGAGTGAAGATACATTCGAGCGACCCATTTATGCAGGCAATGCCATTGCCACGGTCCAGACGAGTGATGCGATAAAGGTTCTGACGGTTCGGGGTACCGCGTTTGATCCGGTAGCCGCAGAAGGTGGCAGTGCGACTGTCGAGACCCTCGACATCGTTAAAGATGCTGGTCTTTCTACCTGGGTGAAAGATGAGATCGCCAAGCTAGAGCGACCTGAACTGACCGCTGCATCGATCATTATTTCTGGTGGTCGTGGTATGCAAAATGGTGAGAACTTTGCGTTACTCGAATCCGTTGCTGACAAGCTGGGTGCCGCTATCGGCGCATCCCGCGCGGCAGTTGATGCCGGGTTTGTGCCTAATGATATGCAGGTCGGCCAGACTGGCAAGATCGTTGCGCCGGATTTGTATATCGCAGTCGGTATCAGCGGCGCGATTCAGCATCTTGCTGGCATGAAAGACAGTAAAGTCATTGTTGCTATTAACAAGGACGAAGACGCACCGATTTTCCAGGTCGCCGACTACGGCCTGGTTGCTGACCTGTTCAAAGCGATACCGGAGTTCGATGCGCTCCTCGAAGGGTAGTATTGGATTCTAAAAAAAGCCCCGCTTAGCGCACTGCTGTCCCATAGTTGACAGTCACATCACGAGCCTCATTTGAGGCTCGTTTTGTTTGTACCTGGGCGGACCAGGATCAAAGATCTGTTCCAGTGTCCTGCGTTCAAATAAATTTAGCTGTAGCACTCTCAACAGTCGCTGCACTGTCCAGCCGGTCCGGGCACTATATCGCGCAAATGACATCAGCAAATAGGCGATCATAGCAATCCAGATTTGCGTCAAGATCGCGTTTTTAGACCGACCAATGAAAGCCTTGATTTTTAGATTCTGCTTTATCGCTTTAAAGAAGAGTTCAACCTGCCAACGATCTTTGTAAATAGCGGTAATTGTCTTTGCAGACAGTACGAAATTGTTCGTGAGAAACTGGTAAAACTTACCTGTTTTTGCATCTCGATAACCTACTCGCCGTAATCTGGGTGCACCGCGCTTTATCGCGTGAGCACTGTTCAGTTGAATGATCTGATCACTGGTAATGCCTTGACCCGGGATGATCGATTTGCGCTCCAGCACCTTGTATACGGACTTGGCGCGCACCCTGGTGACAAAGAAAACTCCTTTATCTGTCAATGACTTAAACCATTCGTAGTCCACATAACCTTTATCGAAGGCAACAATGCTTCCCTTCGGAAAGTCAAACTTACGCCCTTGTACCATGTCATTTTCATGGCCATCACTCAACGCCACAAATTCCGGGATCATGGTGCCATGATTCAAGCCAACACTGAGTTTGACGTTTGCGGTGTCATCTCGATGGGCGGCCCAGGGAAACAAATTAAGTGACAGGTCTATGGCACTGGCATCGAGAGCGTAGAGCGGGTTTTTGAATCGAAACTTGTGATTGGACGGTTGTTGTTTACAACGGTGTAGCAACTTATAGAAGAGGGCTTCGTACAGCGAGGCTGGTTGTTCCTCGTTCAGTCTCGACAGCGTCGAACGGGCGATAGGCTTGGCACCCATAGGGTAAAGCTTCTGTGATTGTGACTCTAAGTTCGACTGGATATCACGCAGGCTCTGGCGACCAGAAATCTGTGACATACACATGCCAATAAATTGGTCCCAATGAGTTGCCGAACGGAGTTTTTGTCCAACATGGTGCTGCTTTGCCAACGACTCGAAGTCATG
>JGI26061J44794_1000004_pt1 | contig 100018 bp, 80 predicted proteins | sample MarorgKNORR_S2LV_5_FD_44794 | JGI IMG/M metagenome (IMG submission 44794) | reverse complement strand
GTCGCCTTTGGGTACTTGGCTTCATAGGTTGTAATAAATAGATCAAACGCTTTCTCTGCTTCAGCTTTGGTTTCAGCCTGCCAGATCGAATGCAGGGCTCCTGAGGGTGGGATGGGCTATGGCCAATAGCCGATCGGTTGAACCGGAGCGCAGTATCGCCGTGGTGAGCGTCACGGCCAATTCACTGCTACTACTGTCCAGTTGAGGTTTTCGCACCAGACCCCAGCCGAGAGCGGCCACCGCGAGGGCCAGGAGCAAAATCAGGCCGGCAATCAAGGGCAGGCGCTGATTGTTCATGGCTGCCTGCCCCCGGTAAAATGTCCATCCATCGGCTTGGGTTCGGAGCGTATTTGCTTAATGAACGAACGGTATTTTAGGCTGAAAAACTTCAATGAAAACAGGGGGAAATCGCCAACTGATTTTTGGAAATTACGTTTTACCCGAGAATTTATGCACAAAAATGAGAGGGTGGTCACAAAAACCCTGAAAAATGCAGGTTTTATTTTAAAACGTTCTTTCAAAAACATGTATCCCATTGAAAAATAACAATTTATTGCATTGGTTAAAAATTGATCAACTGGTGTCAGATTGGCGTAAATTCGAGCTTTCCGGGAAATTTCCAAGAACTATGCACCGACTTATCCACAGTTTCTGTGGAAAAAAATTTCCCCGTCATGATATCTGAAACCCCAGTCTTCTCAACGGTTTACTGCGATTAGTTTGACATCTCTTTAGCAAGCCTGTCTAAGTGGGTCCCATTGCTGCACGCAGAATCGGCCGTTTTCCACCCATTTTGTTCCCCCCGGCTGAATTTCTTCCGGCCTATTGATTCTGATAAAACCCAGTTTGTGCTATCTTTGCAATTACAGTTCCGTTATAGCAGTACTAAATGATTGAGCTAAATAACGAAATCCCTTTCTTGTGGCGTCTCAGTGCCGAGAGCAGCGAAGGCTACTGTTCCGTGGCTATGGTGGTGCCGTGTCCTGCTGACACAGAAATTCAAGATCTCACCATCGAAACCAGTGTGATGAGCCTCTCTTCCGATAGCACTCGCTCGGAAAAAGAAGAGACTCTGGAATGGAACCAGGAAGACATCAGCCTGTTTCTAAAACTGGTTAATCAGAAGCGGCTAAATAAACGTCAGGCCATGCCCGATACGGTGCGTATCGATCTTGCAGATCCTGAAATCATCGATATCATTCACATAGTTGCAGCAGCCGGATTCGGGGTGGCGTTCACTTCCTACGGCTTGCTCAAACAAACCGACGGTCAGTTTCCGGTACATACCTGCAACATCGGTGCCTTCGCCTCGCTGAATACGGTGAGTGGTTTTAAATCTTGCGTCATCGTGGATGTGGAAGATGACGATGTGGTTTGTGTGTTGCTGGACGACATCGATGTGCGTGAGACCGACGAGTACGATCAGCTGTGCCGTCACGACCTATTGCTGGTGAAACGCATCGATATCCTGCACCCGGAATTTGCGGAAAACAAAGTCAAACCAATGAGTGCCGTCTTACACTGAGCAAAGCTTCCTCGGTTTCAATAGAATCAGGGCTTCCTAGGAGCCTGATTTCTCCATATAGGCCAATATCTCGTCGGCCGCCTGTTCCACGGTGATCAGGGTCGTATCCAACTGCAAGTCCGGATTTTCCGGCGCTTCGTAGGGGCTATCCAGGCCCGTGAAATTTTTGATTTCGCCGGCACGGGCCTTGCGGTACAGCCCTTTCGGGTCGCGTTGCTCGCAAATCTCAAGGCTGGTGTCGATAAAGATCTCGATGAATTCACCGTCCTCGAACAGGGAACGGGCCATTTCCCGCTCCGCCCGGAACGGCGAGATGAAGCTCGTGATCACGATAAGACCTGCATCCAGCATCAGTTTCGCCGTTTCCGCCACCCGTCTGATGTTCTCCACGCGATCGGCATCGGTAAAGCCCAGATCCTTGTTCAAACCGTGGCGCACGTTGTCTCCATCGAGCAGGTAGGAGTGCCGTCTTGCTGCAATCAGCTTCTTCTCGATGAGATTGGCGATGGTGGATTTGCCGGATCCTGATAAGCCGGTTAGCCAGAGTATCTTCGGAATTTGCTGCTTGATGCTGGCGCGACTCTGCTTGTCCACATCGAGTGCCTGCCAGTGCACGTTGCTGGCTCGGCGCAGACCATGGCGAATCTCCCCTTCGGCAATCAGCTCACCTCCGCTTTTGTCAAGCATTCTGAAGCTGCCGGTTGCCGGGCAGGTGGAAAATGGGTCGTAAATAATAGGCCGGGTAAGGGCAATATTGCAGACGGCTGTTTCCCCTGGACCCAGCGTGTTCGCGGCATACTGATTTTTGCTGTCGTCTTCGAGGCGATACTTCAGCTTGCTAATGGTCACTTCACTGCGACCGCCTATCGCTTCGAGAAAATACATTCGTCCCGGCAATAAAGACTGTTGCCCTGAGCAACGGATCCTAGCCTCAAACTGATCCGAAAACTCCGGACGGTCGTCGGCAGGCGTAATCAAGTTACCGGCGACAATTGACACCGAGTAGATCAACTCCAGAGTTAAATCTGCTCTCGCCTGCGCGGGATCTCGTTGCTGACCCTGCTCGGCAATCGTCAGTATCGATGTCTGCTGGCCCGAGGGCAGGATGGCAACACTCTCTTTCCTGCTCATTGCCCCACTGAGCAGTTGTCCCTCGACTTTATTGGGCGAGGCCACGGCGCTAACCAGAAATCTCATCGGAGTGTTACTGTCGTCCTGCGTAATCATGAATCACCTGTTATCAGTTATGCCCTGGCTCCAACCTTCCTCAACTCGCGCGCTGATTAAAGCGCTTGCCTACCAGCGCCGCCGTAATATTCACTTTCTGGATATCGATGGCACCACCGGCGATGCCCCAGCCCCAAGCGTCACGAAGCTTCTGTTCGATAGGAAATTCCGTGGAGTAACCGTAGCCACCCATTAACTGCATGGCCTTGCCTGTCACTTCCCGCACGGTTTCATTGGCAAAACATTTGGCCACCGAACTCTCCGCGATAGAGGGCAATCCTCTCTCGGCATTGACGACGGCGCGATACAGCAGTAGACGTGATGCCTCCAGTTTCATTTTCATTTCCGCGATTTGCAGCTGTACGGCCTGGAAATCAATCAGTGGTTTGCCGAATTGTTGCCGCTGCTGCACATAGTCCAGGACGAAGTCGAAGGCCGATTGGGCCACGGCTAATGACATGGTGGTGTTGCCACATCGTTCGAGATCGAAGGCGTCCATCAGCTTGCCGAAGCCGCCCGCGGGCACCAGGATGTTCTCGGCGGGCACCTCCACATCGTCGAAGTACATATCGGCACTGTAGACGCCGCGAAAACCCATGTGGTGATCCCGCTTGCCGAAGGTAAATCCCTTGCTGTCCTTGGCTACCAGCACTGCGCCAATTCCCTTGGCACCGGCGATACCGTCCATCCTGCAGTAAACCACGTAGACCTCGGAATGGCCGGCACCGGAGCACCAGCGCTTGCTGCCATTGAGGATGACACGATCGCCCTCGAGTCGGGCCGCCGTGGTGAGGTCGGTCAGTGCCGATCCCGCATTGGGTTCTGACATGGAGACGGCTACCACGATGTCACCGCTACACACCTTGGGCAGGATATCGTTCTTCATCTTTTCACTGCCGAAGTGAGCGATCGCCAGCGCAGGGCCAAAACAGGATTCGAAAATAGGAAACGCCACGGCGATGGAAATTTTCGCAATTTCCTCCAACACCAGCACCGCGTCCATATGGGACATGCCGGCGCCGCCATAACTGGAATCGAGATTGACGCCCAGGTAGCCCAGTTCCGCAAAACGCCTGCGCAATTCCATGTCCGGGGGTTCGTCACTGGCTTCGATTTGACGGGCTATTTCCGGCAGCTCTTTCTGTGCAAAGCGCCTGACTGATTGCTGCAGGGCCTGTTGTTCTTCGGATAATGTGAAGTCCATGGCTTGTGCTCCTCGTTCTTTCAAGGGATTCCAGCTTTGGAGTCCGCGCCCATTGTAGTGCAACTATTCGCGATGCCAAAGCCATTGAATAATTAATCAAAGATTCTCTAGTTTCCCAGCAGCCGCGTGCAGCTGCTATAATCGCGCCGCTTTTATTTTCCACAGCAGCAATCAGAGGCTGCTTACGCCTATTGCAGTGAATCGCCATCGGCAGGATGCTGCTGACGCCGGTTCGCCACAGCCAGAGACATGACCACAGAAACCTTAGAGCAAGAAATCCAGCGCCGCCGGGTGCTGGCAATTATCTCGCACCCGGATGCGGGCAAAACCACTATCACCGAGAAGTTGTTATTGCTGGGCAAGATCATCCAGGTGGCCGGCACCGTAAAAGCCCGAAAATCTGATCGCCATGCGACTTCAGACTGGATGGCCATGGAAAAACAGCGAGGCATATCGGTCACCTCGTCGGTGATGCAATTTCCCTACAAAGGCAGGATAGTGAACCTGCTGGACACGCCGGGTCATGAAGATTTCTCCGAGGATACCTACCGGGTGCTGACAGCCGTGGATTCGGCGCTGATGATCGTAGATGGCGCCAAAGGCGTCGAGGAACGTACTATCAAGCTCATGGATGTGTGCCGACTCCGGGACACACCGATTTTCACCTTTGTAAATAAACTGGACCGGGACATTCGGGACCCGGTAGAGATTCTCGATGAGATCGAGGCGGTGTTGAAGATCAAGTGCGCACCCGTTAACTGGCCCCTGGGCATGGGCAAGGAATTCAAGGGTGTTTATCACTTCCGCACCGACACCATACAAGTTTACCGGCAGGGGCAAGGTCACAAGACTTCGGAAGATGTTCGAATCGAGGGGCTGGACAGCCAGGAAGCCACCGCGCTACTTGGTGGCTATGCCGATGATTTCAGGGACGAGATCGAACTGGTGAAGGGCGCGAGCCACCAGTTTGACCAGGCTGCCTATTTAAAGGGAGAGCTGACCCCGGTTTACTTCGGTACCGCCCTGGGCAATTTTAGTGTCAGGGAAATGTTAGACGATTTTGTGCAGTGGGGGCCGCCACCACAGAGTCGGGAAACGTATACTCGGACGGTTGCCGCCGATGAAACTGATTTCAGTGGCTTCGTCTTCAAAATCCAGGCAAATATGGACCCCAGGCACCGGGATCGAATTGCCTTCTTGCGTCTCTGCTCCGGTGAGTACAAAAAGGGCATGAAAATGCGCCATACCAGGCTCGGTAAAGATGTCAAAATTGCCGATGCAGTCACCTTCATGGCCGGGGAGAGATCCCAAACAGAAGCAGCGGTCTCAGGAGACATCATCGGCTTGCACAACCACGGCACCATACAGATTGGCGATACCTTCACCGGCGGCGAAGAACTGAAGTTCAAGGGCATTCCCCATTTCGCACCGGAGCTATTTCGACGCATCCGGCTGCAGGATCCACTGAAGCTGAAACAATTACGGAAGGGGCTGACCCAGCTCTCGGAGGAGGGCTCGACCCAGGTGTTCATGCCCCTGAGAAACAATGACCTGATTGTGGGTGCCGTGGGTGTGCTGCAGTTCGAAGTGGTGGCGTTTCGGCTGCAGGATGAATACAAGGTGGATTGTGTTTATGAGCCGGTGAACGTGTATGTGGCGCGATGGGTGGAGTCTGACGACAAGGAGAAGTTGGAGGAGTTTCGCAAGAAGGCACAGGAACATCTGGCCATCGATAGCGGTGCCTATCTTACCTATCTCGCCCCCACCCGGGTCAATCTGACTCTAATGCAAGAGCGTTGGCCCGAGATAAATTTCCACGCCACTCGAGAACATTAATCGAAATCCCATGACCACCTGTCATATGCAATTTCAGCTCGCTGCCAGCGACGGCAGGGCCCGTACCGGTGTCATGCAATTTCCCCGGGGGGACGTGGCAACGCCGGCGTTCATGCCGGTTGGCACCTACGGCTCGGTGAAGGCACTGAATCCGGCGCAGGTGGCCCAGACTGGCGCCGAGATACTGCTTGGCAACACATTTCACCTGATGTTGCGTCCTGGTACGGAAACCATACAGCGGCACGGTGACCTCCATGATTTTATGGGCTGGCAGAAACCCATTCTCACAGATTCCGGTGGTTTTCAGATATTCAGTCTCGGCCAGAGGCGAAAGATCTCGGAGGCGGGGGTTAAATTTCAATCACCCGTCGACGGTGCCGAAGTATTTCTCGGACCAGAATCGGCGATTGAGACGCAACATAAGCTGGGAGCCGACATCATCATGGTCTTCGACGAGTGCACCGCGTATCCCGCCACGGAAAAACAGGCGCAGGACTCCATGGCGTTGTCCATGCGCTGGGCTAGACGCTGCAAGCAAGCCCATGGCGCACACCCGGCGGCACTGTTTGGCATCGTGCAGGGCGGTATGTACGGGCATCTGCGAACCCAGTCGCTGGCAGAATTGGTGGCTATGGACTTCGACGGCTATGCCTTGGGAGGCCTGTCCGTGGGTGAGCCAAAGCAGGAGATGGTGGCCGTGATCGAGTCCTGCGTTGAACAGATGCCGGCATCCAAACCCCGCTATCTCATGGGAGTAGGGTCGCCAGAGGATATCGTCCATGGGGTTCGACATGGCATCGATATGTTTGATTGCGTCATGCCAACCCGCAATGCTCGCAATGCCCATCTTTTCACTTCCCAGGGCTTGCTGCGCTTGCGCAATAGTCGTTACCGCAGTGATACCAGCCCGCTGGATCCTGACTGCGGCTGCTACACCTGTAGCAAATTCAGTCGGGCTTATTTGCATCATCTTGATAAATGTAAGGAAATGCTGGGTTCACAACTGAATACCATCCATAATTTACACTACTACCAGCAGCTCATGTCACAATTGCGCGGCGCTATAGAACAGGGTAGATTGAGCGACTTTGTCAGCCAGTTTCTGCTGCAACAGAAAAAACTGGAGGCCGAATGAAATCCGGAGCAGGTGGGTGCGACTGGAAGCTGGGCCCAGGACCTTGAAGTAAAGAGATTGGGCCCAACTATAGTTGAACCCAGCTATGGTTTAACCCAACGATGGTTCAACCCAGCTATGGTTTAACCCNACGATGGTTCAACCCAGCTATGGTTTAACCCGACGATGGTTCAACCCGACGATGGTTCAACCCGGTCACGGTTTAACCTAGCTTTGGTTTAAGCCAACTAGTGCTTTTATGCATAAAAGATGTGTCAATTCAAAAACAAAGTAGCAGACGCCGTCGGCCTGGTCCTGACCATCAGCGCTAACGACGAGACTGCGTTTCTTCGAAGGAATCTGCCATGAATCTATTATTTCCCACAGCGTATGCCCAGGAAGCCGGGGGGCCATCCATCACTTCCAACCTGGTTTTGTTCGGTGGCATGTTTTTGTTGATGTACCTGATTATATTCCGCCCGCAATCGAAGCGAGCAAAGGCTCAGAAGGAGCTGGAATCCAGCATCGCCAAGGGTGACGAGGTAATGACCGCAGGCGGCATGCTGGGTAAGGTAACGAAGGTGAACGATGATTACGTCGCGATTCTGGTGGCCGATAAGGTTGAATTGAAGATGCAGAAATCCTCTATTGTGGCGGCTCTGCCAAAAGGCACTATTGCACAGATTTAGGCGCAGGCATCCAGTTCGGGCTACAGCGGCTATGTGTCCCGGATTTTACAGGCATCCCGAAGCAGGCAAACTCGACTATGCTAAATAAATACCCACTATGGAAAAACCTTCTCATCCTCGGCGTTGTGCTCCTGGGATTTCTCTATTCCGCCCCCAACCTTTACCAGAACGATGAGGCGATCCAGGTCACCAACACCAGTCTCGATATCAATGCATCCGATCTGGCGGTAGTCACCACCGCACTGGAGGCGGCCCAAGTCGATTTTTTCGGTTCGGAGCAGGATAAGACCAGCCTCCTGGTTAGACTCAACACCGTGGAAGATCAGTTACGGGCCAAGACCGCCATCGAAGACGCCCTGGGTGATGACTATATTGTGGCCCTGAATCTGGCGCCGACAACACCCGCCTGGATGCAGGCTATTGGTGCTGGCCAGATGAACCTTGGTCTGGATTTGCAGGGGGGAGTTCACTTCCTGATGGAAGTCGACATGGACGCCGCTATCGAACGGCGCATGCGCGACAATCTGGGCAATGTGCGAAGTATTTTGCGCGAGTTGCGCATCCGCACCCGGGGAATAAACCCTCTCGGCATTGACCACATCGAGGTCAGGTTTGCCAGTCTGGAAGATCGCCGGAATGCACGTTCCGAATTGATCGACAACTTTCCAGAACTTCAATTCCAGAATAGAGAGATCGAAGACCTGGCGATTCTCGATATGCGCATCACCCCGGAGACGCAGCTGCAGATTCAGCGGGACACCTTACAGGCAAATAGGACGACTCTGCTAAACCGGGTCGACGCGCTGGGGGTAGCCGAGCCGACGGTGCAACAACAGGGGGCAGACCGGATTGTGGTTGAACTGCCGGGGGTGCAGGATCCGGCTCAGGCGATTCGAGTATTGCAACGCATCGCCACCATGGAGTTCCATCTCGAGGCATCGATCGGTGCACCGAGTCTTTCCTATGTGGCCTACACCACGCCGGACGGTGTCCCGGTAAATGTCGACAACGATGTGATCCTGCAGGGAGACCGTATCAGTAGTGTGCGCTCTACTCTGGACCAGAATGGCCTGCCCCAGGTTCAGATCAATCTCGATGCCCAGGGTGGCAATCAGATTAACCGAGTAACGCGGGACAATGTCGGTCGGAATATGGATATTCTGCTGATCGAAACCAAGTCACGCACGGTCATCGTCACCAATGACGCCGGTGAGGAAGTCGAGGAAACAGATTTTTTCGAAGACAAACGCCTGATCAGTCACGCCACCATTCAAACCGCACTACCGCGCACTTTTGTTATCACCGGATTATCGTCACGAGAAGCCAATGAGCTTTCTCTATTGATTAAATCCGGTTCTCTCGCGGCGCCGATGACAATTGTGGAGCAGTCAGTTATCGGGCCGACCATGGGCGCGGAAAACCTGGAACAGGGCATCAGGGGCGTGCAGGTTGCCGCGGGTCTGGTGGTTATTTTCATGTTCTTTTACTATCGCGTTTTTGGCCTGGCCGCGAACTGCGCCTTGATTATGAATATCCTGCTAATTTTTGCCGTCATGTCGTCGATCATACCCGCCACGCTCACGCTGCCGGGAATCGTCGGTATCGTGTTAACAGTGGGCATGGCGGTGGATGCCAACGTATTGATCTTCACCCGTATCCGGGAGGAGCTATCGAGTGGGGCAACGCCCCAGAAGGCCATCGATTCAGGTTACGATCGCGCCTTCACCACCATCCTCGATGCCAATATCACTACCTTCCTGGTCGCGGCGGTGCTGTTCACTATCGGTACCGGGCCAGTTAAAGGTTTCGCGGTCACCCTCATGATAGGCATCATCACCTCGATGTTTACCTCCATTGTAGGAACTCGCGCCCTGGTCAATCTGATTTACGGTGGCCGCAATGTAAAGACCCTTGCCATCGGGAATTATGCGAAACCCAAGGGTGCTGCGAGCTGATGCGGCACCCGGTCGTCGGCATCTGAAGGCAGAGGACCGGTCTCAAAAATAGCATGTTAAGACGAGTATTTTGATGAAGAATGAAATAGATTTCATGGGCTTTCGCCGCATAGCCGGATCGATTTCCGTGGTGCTGGTGCTGGTTTCCATCGTTTCCCTGGCGGTAAATTCCCTGGAATTTGGGCTGGATTTCACCAGTGGTACTTCCGTGAGGTTGAATTATTCGCAAGCAATCGTGCTGGGTGAGGTCAATAGAACCTTGAACAGCAATGGTTATACCGATGCGGTAGTGGTGAGTTTTGGCTCCGACCGCGACATCCGCATCATCCTGCCTGTCGATGAAACGGTGGCGGTGGCAGACCAGGCTGCACAGGCGGCCGAAGTTGGAGACACGATCGCTGCCATGCTGCGCAATGAAACGGCGAGTGAAGTTACCTTGCTCGGATCCGACTACGTCAGCGCCAAAGTGGGTGAGGAGCTGGCGGAACAGGGCGGTCTGGGCATGCTGGTGGCGCTGGGGATTATCATGGTGTATATCTCCATCCGTTTCCAATTCAAATTCGCCGTGGGCGCGGTGGTGGCTCTGGCCCATGACGTGATTATTACACTGGGCATATTTTCCGTCTTCTCGATAGAGTTTAATCTCAATACCCTCGCCGCATTACTCGCAATTATCGGTTACTCTCTGAACGATACCATCGTGGTATCGGATCGCATCCGGGAAAATTTCCGGCGCATGCGCAAGGGGTCGCCATTCGACTTGATCAACAAATCGCTCAATCAGACCTTGAGCAGAACCCTGATTACCTCTTTCACTACCTTGCTGGTGCTATTTTCTATCCTGTTCATCGGTGGTGAGTCGACCCAGGGCTTCGCCGTGGCTCTGATCATCGGTGTGTTCATAGGTACCTATTCTTCGATCTATATTGCCTCCAATGTCCTCCTCTACATGAACATCAGCCGGGAAGATTTGATGATTCCAGTCAAAGAGGGTTCCGAACTGGACGATATACCATAAGCTTGCCGGTTTTAGATCCATGGCAGCCGTTAGTGCCAAGCTGCGCCGATGTCGGTAATTAGCACTTGGCGGGTTTCACCTTTATTGCTATGTTGCAGCAGACCCAATTTGAGCTAAGCGGCCAACGAGTATGACGAAGCGATGATTTCTACACTACCTACATTCCTGCCAGGTTTTCTGCACCCTCGGGGCAGACTGAAGATCACCCTGCTGAGCTTCATTCTCGCCAGCTTATCTGGACTCTCCCTGGCCCAGACCACGGACTTATTTCCCCGTCCGGAGGAACTGGAACCGGCCATCAACTTCTGGGTGCGGGTTTACACAGAAGTCGATACCCAGAGCGGTTTTTTGCATGATTCCCAGAATCTGGCCGTGGTTTACCAGAGTCTGGCCCGGAACCGCAGGCAGATCGAATCCGCACGAGAGCGCATTCAGATCGATCTGAGGACACTGGCGACGGGCAAGCGCAGTAATCTGACACCGAGTCAACAGCAGGTGCTTGCCCTGTGGCCAGCGGATGTCAGCAATCAGACTCTGCGTGCCGCCACTTCCAATGTGCGATGGCAGCTCGGGCAGTCCGACCGCTTCCTCGGTGGATTGGAACGTTCGGGTGCATACCGGGCGCATATCGACAACGTGGTGCGAGAAAAACAATTGCCACCGGAGTTGCGGGTGCTGCCCCACGTGGAATCTTCTTTTAATCCGGGGGCACGTTCCAGCGCCGCCGCCACCGGTATGTGGCAGTTTACCCGGGCTACCGGGCAGCGATTTATGCGTATCGACCACGTCGTCGATGAACGCATGGATCCTTATCTTGCGACCAACGCGGCCATGAGTTTGCTGGAGTATAACTACAGCGTGTTAGGGACCTGGCCCCTGGCGCTGACTGCCTATAACCATGGCGTCGGTGGTATCACGAGAGCAGTTCGCCAGATAGGCAGCACGGATATTGAAAAAATAATCGCCAACTACAACGGCAGGGCCTTCGGTTTTGCTTCACGCAATTTTTATCCACAGTTTCTCGCCGTATTGCAGGTGGAGAATGACGCCGGCCGTTATTTCGGTGAGGTGCGCCTGAACCCGGCGCCCGATTTCCGCGAAGTAGAAATTGACTCCTTTATCGATGCAGAGGTTTTTGCCCGCTCCATCGGCACCAGCCTGGAACAGCTGCAGGCAGACAATCGGGCCCTGCGGCCGGTGGTATGGGAAGGCAACAAGAGAATACCCAAGGGTTTTATGCTGAAGGTGCGGGCGGCAGCGGTGCCGAGCGGTGACCTGCTGGCCATGGTGCCGGCAGATTTNAAATTCCCCGTACAGACACCGGATATTGCCTACGTGGTGATCCGTGGTGATAGTCTGTCGGTGATAGCAAGNCGTTTTAATACCAGCGTCTCCAGGCTCGTCTCTCTAAATGCGCTTGCATCTCGAAACCGAATTGCAATAGGGCAACGCTTGCTGCTGCCCCAAGATTATTTCGATTTCCCGTTAGCTGTTGCAAGCCTGGCAAGCGCGGAGGGGGCTTACACAGTGCGTCGCGGCGACACGGTTTCGCTGATTGCGGCACGTTTGGGGGTGACAGAACAGGCCCTGCTGGCCGTGAATGCGATTCAGGACCCACGGCGAATATACCCGGGACAACTGCTAACTTTACCTGGCTTCGAGCGCAGTGATGACCAACTGGCCGCCATAGCTGCCGATAATACCCCAGTGCCACCTACCTTGATTCAATTTTCCGAAGAGCTGGAGCTGGCAAGCGTTGAGTTTGCAGGTCGAGAGCCCGAGACAGCGGAGGAGCCGGCAGTGAGCGAGAGTTTGACCTCGTTGGCGCTGAATGAAACGGTGCTGCCGCCGGCTGCCGTGCTACCGGACAATGCCGTTCTGGAAATTGAGGTAACGGCGGCCGAGGAGCAGGCGGTGGCGCTGGATCCGGTGCTGGACGTGGCAGCGAGCAACGAACAGCTTACCGAGGCCTTGTCTGCGGACCCATCCGATTACTCGGTAGCCCGCAACAACAGCATCGAGATTCAGGCCTCCGAGACGCTGGGCCACTATGCAGACTGGCTGGGCATACGCGCCTGGGATCTGCGCCGACTGAATAATATGGTGTTCCGCGATCCGGTCATCATTGGCAAGCGTCTGACTCTGGCTTTTTCCAGGGTCAATATTGCTGAATTTGAATTGAAGCGGAGAGATTTCCATTCCACACTGCAGCGAGAATTCTTTAGCAATTATCGAATTCAGGGTGCGGAACAGTACCAGGTGAAACGCGGCGACAATATCGGCGCCGTCGCGGCGGAACGCTACTCCACCCCAATTTGGTTGCTGCGCCAATACAATCCAGACTTGGATTTCAATCGAATTCAAATCGATCAGAAAATTATCTTTCCCTTGTTGGAACAAGTGCGGTAAAACTTCACGAATGGCAGTTCCGCGATTCTAGGGATCTCGGCTATGCACTTTATGCATAGCGAAAAATTCGCAATTGTTAATCCAAAAGAAAAGAGGATGGAAAATGAGTATTAAATTGTACGGCATGCCATTGAGTAACTACTACAATATGGTCAAGGCGGTGCTTATCGAAAAGGGGTTGGAGTTCGAAGAGATCCTGGTCAAGCCCAATCAGGACGAAGACTATCTGGCGCAGAGCCCGATGGGTAAAGTTCCCTGCATAGAAACCGAGCAAGGCTTCCTTACAGAAACCGGGGTAATCATCGATTATCTAGACGCCCTCGGCGAGGGACCTGCATTCTATCCCACAGATGCCTTTGCCAAAGCCAAGGTGCAGGAGCTAATTCGTTACCTCGAACTCTATATTGAATTGCCGGCGCGGCGCTTGTATGGTGAGGTGTTTTTTGGCAGACCGGCAAGCGACGAAGAGAAGGCCGCGGTCAAGGTATTACTGGTGAAGGGTTTTGCAGCACTGGCAAAACTGGCAAAGTTCGATCCGTATCTTGCCGGCGCGGAAATCAGCTACGCCGATTTCTATTTCCGCTACAGCGTTAGCCTGGCAACAATTGTCTGTAAGAAAGCACTGGATTGGGATGCTTTCAACGAAGAGCCACACATCAAGCAATTATTGGATCTGATGGATGCGAGGGCGTCCGTACAGCGCACGCTCGCAGATCAGGCGTGAACTGGCGCCTGATGCGGGCACTGCTGAGGATTAACGATGGGGAGTTCTTTCGAGAACCCCCTTGTTCACACTCATATCCAGGATGGTCGCAATATTCTCTTCGATGTCCTCCGCGCTGGCATGAATGCGCCTGATCCACGCTCCTTTCAGATTTAGCGATGGTGGGTTCTTTCGAGAACCCCCTTGTTCGCACTCATATCCAGGATGGTCGCAATGTTCTCTTCGATGTCCTCCACGCTAGCATTGAGGCCAAGATCCACGCCCACATTCTCGCGCACGTCGGCAGAATAGTAGCGGCCGCCGGCGGCCTGAATGATGCGTCCGTTAGGCGCCTGCTCGCTGCAGAGGAAAACCACGGCGGGGGTGACCAGTTCCGGTGCCAGTTTCTCCGCGCTGTCCTCGAAGCCGGGTAAATCTTCAGTCATGCGAGTGGCGGCGATGGGTGCAATCGCATTGGTAAAGATATTGTACTTGGCACCTTCCAGTCGCAGCGTGTTCATAAAGCCAACTAGGCCAAGTTTTGCGGCCCCGTAATTGCTCTGCCCGAAGTTACCGAAGAGTCCGGAGGTGGATGTGGTCATGACGATGCGACCATAATTTTGTTGGGTCATGATAGGCCACACGCATTTAGTACAATTAAGACTGCCGGTAAGGTGCACATCCAACACCGCATGCCAGTTCTCCAGCTCCAACTTGGCAAAAGTCTTGTCTCTCAATATACCGGCATTGTTCACCAGGATATCGATGCGTCCCCAATTTGACATGGTTTCCTCACACATGGCCTGCACCGCGTCGAAGTCAGTCACTGAGGCTGCACTGGACACGGCACTGCCGCCGTTATCACAGATTTCCTGCGCCACCGATTCCGCCGCGCTGGCAGAGCCGCCACTACCATCCACACCGCCACCGAGGTCGTTGACCACCACCGAAGCGCCCCGTCTGCCCAGTTCCAGGGCATGTTGTTTGCCGAGCCCGCCGCCAGCGCCCGTGACTATGGCTACCTTGTCTTTAAAACTGATTGTCATACTAGATCCTCATTCTGCATTGATTAACTGAATTCAGGGCTCTGGAGGCCAAGAATAAAACTGGCTGGATTCTATGCTGACTCTGGCCAAGCTGCAACGCTAAAGGCTTGCGGCAACTGACATAGTCACAGCCTGTGTGGGATACTAGGCCGGCAAAAGCAACTCTTTTGACTGAGGACAAGCATTTACCGATGAGTGATATTGCACCGGTTCCAGCCGCAACTGTGGTTCTCGCCCGTGAGTCCTCCACTAAATCTGACATCGAAGTGTTGCTGCTGTTGCGCAATCCCAAATTGGTCTTCCATGGAGGCCATTGGGTGTTTCCAGGCGGCAGGATCGACGCCGATGATTTCGCCCAGTGTGAAAGCGGTCTCGAATATCCAGCGGCGTTGAAAGCAGCCGTACGGGAAACACGGGAGGAAGCTGGAATTGACATCGATGAGAGTCAACTAGTGCACACCGCACACTGGACTACACCACCGGCGCTACCACGGCGGTTCAGCACCTGGTTTTTTATCTGCCCGCTGCATCAAACTGTGGCAGTCACTGTGGACAACGCAGAGATTCATGATTACCGTTGGATTACGCCCACTGACGCACTTGCCGAAGCCAGGATTGAAACCCTGATTCTGCCCAGGCCCACCGTCACCACCCTCAAGGATATTGCTGCCTGTCACAGCCTGACCGAGTTGATGCGTCATGCCACCGAGAGCAGCATTCGGGTTTTTCCCCGGGACTCGGAATATTACCGACCTGAGGAAATGGGTTGCCGCCAAGCATCGGATCACTAAGCCTCGTAATTTACCTCGCTGTGGGCTGAATATCGGCTACCTGGCGCCCCCGAAACTGTCCAGAATAGGTCCGGAATTCTGCATAAGTTCGGGCAGAATCAGGCTTTACTCTGACTATCTGATTTTGCAAGGTTTTCATCTGGATTGGGCCGGATAAGGCCTTGCTTTTCTGGGCGACTTAATGGGATAGTTAGGCTCGACTGGCTGCAATAAACAGCGCGCGCCAGCGGCATGTAGTGATACCGCTGGAATTCAGACAGGTACGCTGTATCGGCAGCATCCACGCCGGTTCTCGCTTCTCTTCGCCCTGACGAAGACCAGGGTTAGCGAGTACGGGCAAGTGTGTATTTGAAATTGGACAGTAGGGCCCATATGTCGACTCCCACATTCGATAGCCTTCGGACCACCCTCAAGAATCTGCGTCGTCGCCGTAACAATCTGTTTATTCTCAAGCAGAGCAGTTACTTCGTCATCGCCCTTGCCGTGGTCATTCTTTCTGTTAGCGCGCTGACCGCCGTCCTGGACCTGGATAAGGCCGCCACCACTGCCATGTTCGCTGCCTCTGTAGTGCTGCTGGGTCTGATGGTCTGGCAACTGATGCGGGTGTTAAGTCGGCGCCACAGCGACGATCGTCAGTTGGCTCACTATGTGGAAGACCATATTCCGGATCTGGAACAACGGCTGCTGACGTCCCTGGAATTTAGTGAAGAAGATTTAATCGGTGGCCGGCGCGGGGTCTCGAAACAGTTTATCCAGCGGCTATGGCTCGATGCCCAGGAACACGTACAACAGCAACAGGAGCAAGTGCGAACGGTTGCCCCGGCCCGGGCTTCCTGGTGGTCTTTTGCTGCGGCACTCAGCGTTGCCGCCGTGGTCACATTCCTGTTCGGGAACTCGGAGTTTCTCCTCAATGCCGGCAGCAGGCTGGCATGGCCATTTGCAATAACTGAGCCGGTGACGCTTGTAGAGATTCTGCCCGATATTGAAATCACCGTGGAGCCCGGCGATCTGGAACTGCAACGGGGTGATAGCGTGACTATTGTCGCCAGGGTCATCAATGCCGTTCCTGAGTCAATCAAGCTGCGCACCCAGACCGACAACGTGAACTGGCGTGACCTGTCCATGTCGCGAGACGGCAGCGGCAGTGACAGTGCCACCTATAGTTACTACATTCCTTCCCTGCAAGAAGACACGACCTATTATGTAACCTTCAACGAGCGTGGCGAACAGAATTCCACGCAGTACCGTATCAGCCTGTTCGACCTGCCCCAAATCCAACAGATCGATCTCGCTTACGACTATCCGGAATACACCGGATTCGAGGATATTCTGGAAGAAGATAGTGGCGATATGGTGGTGCCGGAAGGGACAGAAGTTGAACTCATCGTGACCTTTAACAAGCCCATCGCGGTGGCGAACGTGGAGTTCGATGAAAGCTATAGTGCCGAGGCAGACGAGATTGAATTACCTGCGCCCTATGTCCCCCTGCAGATGGAAATCGAGGGCAATATAGGCCGCGCCAGTTTTACCGTGACTCAGAACGGAGTCTATCGAATCTTGGCTACAGACCTTGCCGCGATGGAGAGTAAGAATCCACTGGATTATTTTATTCGGGCGATTGTAGATACGCCGCCGGAGTTAACCTTGAAGCGACCCGGTCGGGATCGGGACGTGATGCCGCTGGAGGAAGTGGTGTTGGAGATCGATGCCAGCGATGACTATGGGCTGAGCAGCTTCACCTTGAATTATTCTGTGGTCGGGGCCGACGAGGTCGAGGTTAATTTTCTGCCGCAAGCAAATATGCAAGAGGTAACCGGCAATGAATTGATCTACATGGAAGACTTGGAGGTAGAGCCGGGGGATTTTGTCACCTATTACCTGACCCTGGCCGACAACAATGACCTGCGCGGGCCTAATGAAGTGATTTCTGATATTTATTTTCTGCAGGTGATCCCCACGGATCAGGAGTTTCGTCGTGCCGCCGGCATGAGTGGTGGGCAGGGAGCCGGTGGTGGACAAGGAGGCGACAGCAGCGCCCTGGTCAGCGTGCAAAAAGACATTATCGCGGCGACCTGGAAACTGAAGAACCGTCAGAGCAAGGTGTCAGTTGCCGAGTTTGTCGCCGATGCCGAGATTATTTCAGAATCCCAACGCGAAGCAACCGGGCGCGCGCGCCAGTCCATCGATAGGCTGGCGGAGCGGCTGAGTTTTTCCGACGATACCTATGACTCTGCGGTTGAAAATCTGTCCCTCGCGATCGAACAGATGAATCTGGCTGCACAGGAATTGGATAAGGAACAAATTACCAGCGCCTTGAAGCCGGAGCAGTTAGCGCTGCAATTCATTCTCAAAGCCGAAGCCAGTATTAATCGTACCGATATCAGTATGCAGCAAGGTGGTGGCGGCGGTGGCGGCGGTGCCCGGCAGGAACGGGAGGACTTGCGCGAGTTGTTCGAGATGGAATTGGGGCAACTGGAAAATCGATATGAAACAACGGCGAGTCGAGGTGGTCAGTCTCAGCAAGAGACCGAAGAGGCGAACAAGTTGGAAGAATTGGCACGGCGCCAGGAAGGTCTGACCCGGGCGCAACGCAATCTCGCTCGCCGTGAAGAACAAATGACGGAAGAACAGAAGCGACGTGAACTGGAGCGTCTAATGCGCCAGCAGGAGCAACTCAGTCAGGAGGTCGCGCAGCTGGCACAGCAGATGAGCAGGGGTCAACAACGCGCCCGCAGTCAGTCGCAATCCCAGTCTCAATCTCAGAGCCATTCATCCAGTAGCTCCGCCGCCAGCGGTGGCCAGCAATCATCTCAACAAGCGCAGCAAACCCCATTGCAACGAGCGGCGCAACAGATGCAGGAAGCAGCACGCAGTGAAACCGCGGCGATGGCGGCAGCAAGATCTCAGAAAGCGCTGGATAATTTGCGGGAACAGCAACGGGAATTGAACCAACGTTCCGATAACTCCGTTAACCAGTTGGCGCAGAATCTGGGGCAACGGGGCCGGCAATTACTACAGGAGCAAAGAGAGTTGCAGGATGCGTTGCAGCGGGCCACGCGTGAGCAAGGACTAGGCCAAACCCGACGGGCGGTCCGCGACGGCGAGTCCATGCAGGCACTGGTGGAAGCGCAGCAACAGCAACAGCGGTCTCTGGGTGAGATCGAAGATATGTTGCGCGCCATTATTGCTCGCGGCGACAACGATGATCAGCGGCTCATGTCCCAGGCCCAGGCCGCATCCAGAGAATTGCGGCCGATACGCGAAGAAATGCAAACCAGTAATCGGGTGCTACGCAATGGCATGGTTAATCTTGCCGTGGACATCGAGCGGGAATTGGAGGCTCAGATCGAGGAATTTGCGCAATCCCTGGCGGCACTGAATCCAGCGCAGAGCGGTTCTCGGTCCAGCCAATTGCAACAGGTCGCCGCCGCCGCCGAATTGCTGCGCGAGCAAATTGAAGAACTTCAACAACAGGCGCTGGCGTTCAAGCCGCCGCCGCCGAATTGCTGCGCGAGCAAATTGAAGAACTTCAACAACAGGCGCTGGCGTTCAACGAAGCCGGCGCACAAGCGGGTGCAGGCACCTCATCGATTCGAGAAATGCGCGAGCAACTGGAGCGTACCCAGCAACTAGCAGAACAGTTAACCCAGCAGCTGCAACAGCAGGCGCAGGCCCCGGGTCAACCCGGCCAGCAGGGTCAACCGGGTCAGGCAGGTGGTGGTGGTCGTCAACAGATTGGCGGTGCGCGCGGGAATACCAGCGACCGTGTCGGCAGAGGTGGCAGCATCGACACCTCCGGCAACAATTCCCCCATCGGCAATGCGCGTTCGATTCTCCAGCAGCTGACCCAGAAGGACATCGAAGATTTTCTAAGCCAGCCCGAGCTATTCCGACAATTACTCCAACCCATTCTTGAACTCGAGGGTGCGTTACGCGCGCAGGCGGAACTGGACACGATCAACAATAAGCTCTACGCCACCGTTGATGAGGATATTCCCGATGAGTATCGAGGCCTCGTTGAAATATATTATCGCGTATTGTCAGAGATCCCGGGGTCAGCTAATTCGGCCCAGTAGCAATGCAATACACTGAACCTAAGCTCCTCAGCGCACTTCAAGAAGGCACACTCAGCTTTGCTTACGGCATCAGCCTATGGCTATTTGCCCTGCTCGTGGTGTTGATTATTTTCTGCGTCTGGCTCACCTATCTGAAGACCACCAGACCACTCACCAGGGGATGGAAGACCTGCCTCATCGCGGTGCGCTCCAGTGTGTTGCTGTTGCTGCTGTTTTGCCTGCTGCGACCGGTAATCACCATCCTACAGGTGTCACCACAGGAGACCTACCTGGGCGTGCTCATAGACGACTCCCAGAGTATGTCTATCGAGGACATGGAGGGTGGGCTCTCACGTCATGCCGCCGTCGAGGGACAGATCTTGAACGACAGCTTATTGGAAGAGTTGTCAGATTCTTTTCAGATACGCAGTTTTCGATTTGACAAACAGACTCAACGCATCGCCGGCACCGATGATTTGAGTGAGGCAGGCACCGCCTCGTCGATCGCCCAGGCGCTGCGATATGTCAGCGATCAATTAAACGGACTGCCACTGGGTGGTATCTTGCTTATCAGTGATGGCGCCGATAACAGCGATAGTGATCCGGTAATTGTGGCGCAAGACTTTGGCGCCCGGCAGATACCGATCTTTGCTATTGGTGTGGGGCAGGAAGAGATTCCTCAAGACATCGGCATAGTCGATGTTAGCGCGGCCAAGACCGTTCTGGAAGGTTCGTTATTTAATGTCCAGGTAGCCATCCTGCATCATGGCTACGAGGGACAGGAGGTTGAGCTATCCATAATGGATGGCGACACCCGGATTGCGAGTAAAACCGTGATCATGGGCGGGGAAGGTATCACCCGGCGCTTCGATTTGGAACTGACACCCGAGAGACAGGAATTAATTGTTTACGATTTGAATGTTGAACTGCAATTTGACGAGATCATTAACGAAAACAACAGCTATAGTTTTCTGGTGGACAATACCGAAAAGCCGCCACTCGACATTCTCTATATTGAAGGCCACCCGCGTAATGAATACAAATTTATTCGACGGGCACTGGAAGGTGATAACTCGCTGAGGCTGGCTACTTATTTACAAACCGGGCCGGAAAAATACTACCGGCAGGGGATCGAGTCGCCTACGGAACTCAGCGGAGGATTCCCCAGGGACAAAGAAACACTGTATCAATATGAGGCAATTATTCTCGGCGATGTGGAGAAAAACTTCTTCGACTCCGATCAATTGCAGATGATTGAAGACTTTGTGGCGGAGCGTGGCGGCGGATTTCTGATGAGTGGCATGGTGGACGAGGAATTCATTGGCTCGCCAATAGCGGATATTCTCCCCATCACTCTGGTCGAAGAAAATTTTCTGCCCAGCCATCTGCGTGGCGGTATTCGCAGGGGTCGACACCCTACCGGTGAGTTATTTTTTCCCCGTTTGACAAACAACGGTGAATTTTCCCCCTTACTGCGGCTCGCGAGTGAAGATTCAGAAAATCTAGCAATGTGGCGTCTGCTACCCGAATTGCAGGGAATTTATGTGACCGGTCGTGTCAAGCCCGGCGCCACAATCCTGATGGAACACCCCTCGCTGCAGTACCAGAATCAAGCCTTGCCTATTCTGGCTTCGCAGCGCTACGGCAGTGGTCGCAGTGTGTCATTCACCACGGCCAGTAGCTGGCGCTGGCAAATGATGTTGCCTTCGGCAGACCAGTCCCATGAAATACTATGGCGGCAATTATTACGTTGGTTAGCCGTGTCCGCACCGGAGCGCATCAGCATAGATTTTGACCGTGAATTTTATAATGTTGGTGACGAAGTGAATGTCACCGTAACGGTATTGAACGACGAGTATGAAGCAGACAATGATGCCACCCTGTGGATGCAGACCACGGATCCGCTGGAGCAGCTCATGGATTCGCCGATGGAGTGGGATATCGAGCAGGACGGCGTCTATCGTGCCAGTTTCATCGTCGAAGCTGAAGGCGTGCACAGTCTGCTGATCGATGTAGCCAGTGCGGCGGGTAATGCCGCCGCCGACAGCTCCGAAAAACGAGCGGCCTTCGTGGTGACGCCGTCGCTGCGTGAGTACACCAATGCCGAACTGGATAGCGGGCTGCTTACGCGCATAGCGCAGGCCAGCGGGGGCCGTTATTTCAAGCTATCCGGTGTTGGCGCCATGGTGGATGCCATCGAATTCACACCGAATGCCTATTCCCGAGAAGTACAGATCGACCTCTGGGACCAGCCCTGGCTATTGGCCCTGTTGATTCTGTTGCTATGTCTCGACTGGATAGCGCGCAGGATGAAAGGATTATCCTAGACATGATTGCAAACGATATCACCAACAGAATTTTATTGCTTCATCGCAGCCTGTTGGTCGCGGCGCTGTTTCTGGTGCTACCGGGCCACAGTGTCAAGGCCCAGGATACGGCTCCGAGCGCAGCGTCCAATTTCTTTCTCGACCGACCGGATTCCAACAAGTATGNGGTGATACTGGCAGGCCCTGCAGTAGGCGATNCCAACCGCTCGCGATTCAGACAATGGGCACTCTCGCTCTATGACATCCTGGCAAGAGNCTATGGTTACGACTCAGACACCATTACTCTGCTCTATGATCGCGGTGAGATCGATGGGCCCGGAGGAGAANGGGTAGATGCCGCCTGCGATCGCGAAGGCATAGAGCAACAGTTTGCAGCCCTGAAGTCCCGCGTCAAAATTGGAGATCAGATAATCCTGTTCTTGATAGGCCATGGTTCCGGTGCCGAAGAAGAAGCGAAGTTCAATATCGTTGGACCGGATTTGACCGGTGGGGAATTTGCAGAACTTCTGAATCAGTTCGAGCAACAGGATATGGTCATCGTTAATACCACCAGCGCCAGCTATGGATTTTCTGCGGCCTTGTCCAGCGAGGGCAGGGTGGTTATTTCATCGACGCGGTCATCTTCAGAAAAGTATGATCCCATATTTTCCCGTTATTTCATCGAGGCGCTCGATAGTCGCAATGGCGATCGGGACAAGAACAATCGGGTGTCGATGCTGGAAGCATTCAATTACGCAAGAAATAGTGTAGCCCAGTGGTATGAGGAGCAAGGCAGATTAGCCGCCGAACACGCGGGACTGGATGACAACGGCGATTCCCTGTTCTCATTGAATCCCACCGTAGAGGAGGCCGATGGCAGGCTGGCCGAGATTGCCTTCATCGATACCTTGATTGACAGTAACGCAGGCCTATCCGAGGCGGCAGTAAGACTAAAATCCAGAATGCAGCAAATCGAGCGTTCTGTGTTTATATTGCGCGGTCGAAAGGCGGACTTTCTGGAGGCCGATTACTGGCAGCAGATGGAAGAACTGCTGGTTGATCTGGCCCGTACAACAGGACGATTCAATGAACAAGTCGAACAGTAATACCTTGAAGCCACTGGCAAGGCGTTTTGCCGTGGTGCTGCTACTGACCTCGCTAAGTGCTGGCGGATTCGCACAGTTTCCCTTGGGCGGTCAGGCTACTAATGGCGCTCAGGCTGTGCCAAGCCCGCAGACGAATACTGGCGAGACCCCGTTGTTCCGCGCTGAGCAATTAATGTTGACCGGTTCCTATGCGGCCGCCAGCGATGTCTTCCAGATGGCAGATGGGCTGGATCGTAACGAGGGCATAGTGGGGGCGAGCAAGGCCTACGCGATGATGGGCAACTATGTCGAGGCAATCCGCATTTGCGAGTCGGCTATTGAAGACGGTGATTATGCATCCAAGCCCCTGATCAGCACGCAATTGGCGGAAGTAAAGAGAGCGATTGGTTTGTCCGGGGAAGCCCTGGAAATATTGCGTATGCTTGTGGATGAACTCTTCGAGCCGCCGGTTCGCAGCCTGGTTCAGTATGGATCTTTGTTAAAATTTGTCGGCCAGAGAGATGCCGCATACGAGGTGCTGGATCGGGCAGTACAACGTTATAACGATGGCCTCGTCTTCGCCTCTGAAGATGTGGCCATGGTGGCCCTGGCGAGTTGGTTGATGGGCAGTTTTCACGATGCCAATAGTCTGTTCAATGAGGCAACCCGATCCAATCCGAATAACCTCGAGGCTCATGTGCTGTGGGGGGATTTGTTTCTGGAAAAATACAATGCCGCGGACGCGGAGCGGTCCTATCAGGACGCCCTGGACATCAACAGCCGTTACACCGGTGCGCTGGTTGGAATCGCCAACGTCGTCGGTGACGAACGCGCGCTGCAACGTGCCCTGGCGATCAATCCAAACTCTGTGCCGGCGATGGAAACCTATGGCCAGTTGCTCCTGGCCAATGGTCGCGATGACGAGGCGCAGGACTATTTCAGCAAGGTGTTGGCACTCAACCCTGAATCTCTTAAGACCCTCAGTGTCCTGGCTTCGCAGGCCGCGCTCGAAGAAAGATTGGACGACTACGCCGCCAGGCTCGCCCAGGTGGAGGCCTTCAGCCCTGGTAACGCCGTGTTTCTGGGCAATGTCGCCGACTCCTTCGGCAACAACTACCGCTTCGTCGAGGCGGTGGAATATGCGAGGGCGGCACTGCAGGCAGATCCTCAATACTGGCAGGCTTACACACTGCTTGGCAGTAACCTGATTCGGCTGGGCGAAGAGGAAGAGGGTAAGGTCAACCTAGAGATCAGCTTCGAGAACGACCCCTTTAACGTGATGACCTCAAACCTGTTGAAGGTGTTCGACACCCTGGCGCAGTACAGCACGCTGGAGAGTGAGCATTTCAAGGTGCATATGAGTGAGTCCGATGCCGACATCCTATGGCCTTATCTAGAGCCGCTGCTGGAAGAAGGCTGGGACACGCTGACAGCCAAGTATGGATTCGAGCCGGAGGGTCCTATACTCATCGAAGTGTTCGAAAACTCAGAGGACTTCGCGGTTCGCTCCGTCGGTCTGCCTGACATAGGGCCCCTGGTAGGAATTTGTTTTGGCAAGGTCATCACCCTGATCTCACCGGACACACTCTCCGCCAACTGGCAGGAAATTGTCTGGCATGAATTTGCCCATGTGATCACCCTGCAAATGACCAACAATCGCATGCCCCGTTGGTTCTCGGAAGGAATCTCTGTGTGGGAAGAACAGGAGGGTCGGCCCTACTGGGGGCGGAGTCAAGGTCTGGATCTGGTGCGTGCGGCGCAGCAGGATAAACTACTGCCCATAGCTGAGCTCAATTCCGGATTTTCCGGAGCCCGCAACAGCGCCGATCTTGGCTTCGCCTATTTTCAGTCCTACCTGGTGGTTGACTATATCAACCGCGAATATGGCTTCGACAAGATGGTGGAACTGGTATGGCAGTATGGACTCATAAAAGACGACAGCGCGCGTTTTTCCGAGGTTTTCGAGTTGACACTTGCCCAGTTCGACGCCGGCTTTAGACGCTGGATCGATCTCCGCGTCGAAGAAATCAATGTGTTCGTGGATACGGAAGATGTTCCCGACGAAGGCGAGGCTCACGGCCATGGTATCCGTGAAAACTCCAGTGCGATCCTGGCCGAACTATACAATAACGCCTCATTGAAGCAGCATATGCGAGCCCGTATTGAGGAACATCCGCGAGATTTCCAGGCTTATTTACAATTGGGCGTCGTCCTGTTCAAGGAAGAAGATCTTTCCGAGGCGAAGTTTTACCTGGATCGGGCCTACGAACTGTTGCCCAGCTACACCGGCTACCCGAGTCCGGCTCTGGTGCTCTCCCAGATATATGAGAAGGAGGGCAACCGGGAGGCACATCTGCGGCAGTTAGAGATACTCTTGCAGAATCTGCAGCACGACTATGACTCGGCCATGATCCTCGCCGTCGCTGCCCTCGAAGATGGCGACCTGGAGCGCACCGACTATTATATCGATCGTGCTATCCAGGTAGATCCTTATCGCATCAGCGTGCATGAGCTGAAGGCCCGCTATGCCGAACGCATAGATGACAGCTCCCTGGCGGTCACCGAATACGAAGTCCTGCTGAAGCTGGATATCAACGATCCGGTAGAAGCGCGAACCAAGCTCGCCGAAGCCTATCTCAAGAACGGTCAGATCCTGGAAGCGAAGCAGAATGTACTCAGTGCCCTGGAGATTGCGCCGAGCTATCAACCTGCGCAGCGAGTATTGCTACAGTCAGTCGATGGAGCAGAAGTAAAAGGTGCGAACTAGCCCCACTCTGAGAGCCGCCTTCGCGACTTGCCTGTTAATGGCGAGCGCAATGTTAGGTGCGCAGGTATTACCGCTCGGTTCCGACGAGGGCCTGTCACTATACGGCACCGACGTCACCGAATTTACCTGGGTGCGAGGTCAATACACCAATCATGGTGGTGGTCGGGGCGGCGGTTTTGGTCGTCGTCGTGGTGGCGGTTGGTGGGACACAGATTATCCCGATGCGGATCAGAATTTTCTACGGGGTGTGCAGCGCTATACCTACGTCGATACCAATCCCCGCAATCATCACAATATCCAGCTCACCGACCCGGCCCTGTATGAGAACATATTTCTCTACATGAACTGGAAAAGAGTACCGATTGGCTCCTCTTACAGTGGGCCGAATTTTTCTCCGGAAGAGATTGAAGCATTGCGGGAATTCATGTTTCGCGGTGGCTTCGTATTGGTCGATGATTTCTGGGGGCAACCCCACCTGGACGACATGTTTGTGGAGATAGGAAAAATATTCCCTGAGCGGGAAATCGTTGAGCTCGACATCAGTCATGAAATTTTTCACATATTTTTTGACATCGATCGACTGGCCCAGGTGCCCGGGCGCATGGTGACCTGGGATTATGGTGGCTTCATGAAATTGGACGATCCCAGCTATCCGCCCGTGGTCTATGCCGTACTCGATGACGACGGCCGGGTCATGATGGTGGCGAATTACAATACGGATTTGGGCGATGGCTGGGAGCACACATTTTATGAAGCCTACCCCACCAGATATACCAACGAGGCTTACAAGATAGGCATCAATTTTTTAATCTATGCATTTAGTCACTGATAGACAGGAATTACCCATGGCAGAAATAGAAGAAGTCGCAGTAATCGAAGATCAGGACGATCTTGGCTTGGTTAAAAAGATGCAGGAAGGCAGGGACCAGATGGTCGCTGAAATCAAAAAAGTCATTATCGGACAGGAAGAGATCATAGATGAACTGCTTATTGCCTTGTTTGCCGGCGGACACTGTCTGGTGACTGGAGTGCCAGGTCTGGCTAAAACACTATTGATTAAAACGGTTGCCGATATCTTGCAGGTCAACTTCAGTCGAATTCAATTTACACCCGACCTGATGCCGGCGGACGTCGTTGGCTCGGAGGTGGTGGAAGAATCCGGCGGCAATCGCAAACTGAAGTTCGTCAAGGGTCCCATCTTCACCAATATCCTGTTGGCCGATGAAATTAATCGAACACCACCGAAGACTCAGTCTTCACTACTGGAAGCGATGGAAGAGAAACAGGTCACCGCAGCCGGCACCACCTACCCGGTGGCAGCACCATTCTTCGTACTCGCCACCCAGAACCCGATTGAACTGGAAGGCACCTATCCGCTACCGGAAGCTCAACTCGACCGCTTCATGTTCAAGATAGAGCTGGGCTACCTCTCCGAAGAAGATGAAATCACCGTGGTCACTACTACCACCCAGACCAATGAAACCGAGCTCTCTCATCCCATAAGCGGGGAAGATATTATCGAGTTTCAACGAATTGCCAGGCAGGTGCCGGCGGCCGAGGCGGTCATCAAGTATGCGGTCCGCCTGGTGCATGCATCCCGTCCCCAGAATGAGAGTTCACCAGGCTTTATCAAGGACTGGGTTAGCTGGGGTGGGGGTATCAGGGCATCCCAGAACTTGATCCTGGCGGGCAAGGTGCGGGCGTTGTTGCTCGGGCGCTACAATGTCTCTTACGGCGACGTACGGGCTCTGGCTCCACCCATATTGCGCCATAGAATAATCCTGAATTTCCATGCCGAGGCGGAACGGGTAACTACGGATGATGTGATACGCCGTTTACTGGATGAAGTGCCGGCACCGGCGTCCGATATCTAACGAGCGCAATAGTTATTAGACCTGGAACAAGATGTCAGATTCACTGAATTTTCTCGACCCCAAGGTTTTAGCCGGCCTCCATAATCTCGAGCTACGAGCCCGGGTTGTGGTGGAGGGCTTCCTCGCCGGTTTACACAAGAGCCCACACCGGGGCTTTAGTGTCGAGTTTAATGATTATCGCCACTACCAGCGCGGCGATGATATGCGCCACGTGGACTGGCGGCTCTACGCCCGTAGCGGCAAACTCTACATCAAGCAATACGAAGATGAGACCAATGTACGCTGCATGATCTTGCTGGATACCAGTGCTTCCATGGCGTACACATCCGGCGGCATGAGCAAACTCGATTACGGTATTACCCTGGCATCGGCACTGGCCTACTTTATCGCCCGCCAACGCGACGCCGTAGGGCTGATCACATTCGATGATGAGATTAGAGAATACCTCCCGGCGAAAACCCGACAACTGCACCTGATGCGAATTCTGCGCGCGCTATCCCGGGTGCAAGCGGGGCAGAAGACAGACGTGGTGAAGCCGCTTACGGATCTCGCTTCCTCTCTCAAGAAGAAGAGTATGGTGATCCTGATTAGTGACATGCTCGACGATGAAGAGCGCATCATTAACACCCTCACGAATCTGCGCGCCATGGGTAATGACATAATCACTTTTCACATTATGGATGATGCGGAACTTAATTTTCCATTCAATGAGGCGTCAGAATTTATCGATATAGAAAATAACGAATCGTATATTACTTCGCCCGCGGCGATTCGAAAGGCCTACCTGACAAACATCAACGAGTTTCTGGCCTATTGCAAGAAACAATGCCAGACCAGCGGCATCGACTATTGTTTGATGAATACACGGGAGCCGCTGGACCAGGCTCTTTCTTCCTACATAACAAAGCGGAGTAAGAGCTTCTAATGGTTTTTCTCACGCCAATATTTCTCACGGGTTTGCTGGCCGCGCTTATTCCCATTGCGATTCATCTGATCCGCAGAGAGAAGCCACCGAAGCTGATGTTCAGCACGATTCGATTTCTGAAGAAGACATCGAAGAAATTGATCCTGTTTCAGCACATTCAGCAATGGCTGCTATTACTGTTGCGTTCGGTGGTGATCATTCTGCTGGTGCTGGCATTTGCCAGGCCTTTAGTGGATCAGTCTGTAGCCCGGCTGTTGGACGCCAACCCCAAGTCGGTGGTCATCATGTTGGATGATTCCATGAGCATGCGCTATGGCACCAGCTTCGAGGAAGCCAAGGCTGCGGCCCTGCAGATTATCGACGATCTCGCCGCCGGCGACGAGGTGGCCCTGATCAAATTCTCGACCGCGGCGGGTGTGGTGAGAGAGTTGACTACAGATCTGGACAGTGTTCGTAGCCTCATAAACGGCCTCGATCAGGCCGGCTATGGCGCCACTCGCTATATGCCGAATTTACGTCTTGCCGACCAGTTGCTCGAGACCTCACGCTTCGATAATCGCAGCGTCTACCTGATATCCGATTTTCAGCAGATCGCCATGCAGGGGACGGAAGAGGGCTGGAAGCTGGCGCCGGGCGTGGCCTTTATCGGTATCGATGTGGGTGCCGAATCCAGTAGTAACCTGGCACTCACCGATGTGCGTTCACCGCAGCAATTATTGGAAGATGCAGCCGAGCAGCAGATACTCATCCGGGTTAGATCTACAGGAACGCTGTATCTGGATAGCGGTGAGATTACTCTGCGTATCGATGGTCAGGTGATCGATCGCGCCCCTGTGGATTTGACCGACAGATCGGAGGAAGTGATTAGCTTCGATGTGACCTTCGATACTCAGGGTACTCACGTTGGCGAGGTAAGAGTTACCGGTGACAGTTTCGACGCGGACAATTCCTATTTCTTCACCGTCGATGTGCTGCCCAAAATTCGTGTACTGCTGGTAAATGGTGAGGCGTCGGATGACTGGTTCGATGATGAGGGATATTGGTTTGGGTTGGCCCTTAGCAGTGCCGCCGAATCTCCCTTCGTACTGGAGCACATCGAGCCGGCAGCACTGAGTGCCGCGTCGCTGCGGCAAAATGATGTCGCCGTATTGTTGAATGTGGGTAATCTCAACAGCAGCCAGGCCGATGCGATAACGGCCTATGTGCAATCTGGTGGCAGTCTATTACTGGCCCCAGGCGACAGGGTTGACTCGGAAGTGTTTAATCGGCAGTTTGCCAGCATCACACCCGCTTTGTTGCAGGATCCGGGGCTGTTGAGTCGTGACGATTATCTGGTGATCGCTGACTTCGATCGTCGCCATCCGATCCTCAGACCGCTATCCAGTGATTGGTCCGCCCGATTTCAGGGGCACTGGTCACTGCTTCCTGATGCCGCTGCCGATGTGCTGATGCAATTCGATAACGCCGAGGCGGCGCTGGTGGAACGCGCCGTCGGAGACGGCAAGGTAATTCTGTTTGCCTCCACGCTGGATCTGGAGTGGAATAATCTGGCGCTACAGGGTCTTTTTCTACCCTTCGTGCATGAAACCCTGCGCCACCTGGTGCAATCGGAAACCCAGCAGCGAGCCTATCAGGTGGGAGACAGTTTCTCACTGGACCCCAGCGGCAGGTCGGACTCTGTGACTGCGATCGGCGCCGATGGCACTGCGTTGGCGTTCAATAACGACAGCTTCGTTATCACCGCCACCAGGCCCGGTTTAATTTCGGTGACAGTGGATGATCTGGAACTAAGCTATGCGGTAAATATCTTGCCGGAGGAATCCAATTTCGCCCGCACCGCGGTTGCAAGCCTGTATGACGCGATCATCAATCCCGATACCAATCCTAACCAATCTTCAGAAGTACGAACGGCCCAGTTGATTGAAGAACTGGAACGACCGCAGCGACTCTGGTGGTGGATCTTGAGCCTGGTCATGTTGTTGCTGCTGGTCGAGGCGGTGATAGCGAATCGGACCTATCGCTAGGAGAATACATTTAAGCTATTGAAAATAAAGAAGAAAAAAACCAAATTTGATAATGTATTCACGCTGAGGGAAAATTTATTTGGGTTTCTATTGAACCTCTAGATTTATTGCGCGATAGTGCTAACTCAAGGGCGTCGCCGCATGAAGAAATTAGAAGAAGTATTACAAGCTTCAAGCCACCTCCTGAAGACTAAATTTGTGACTTTGGCCATATACTTTGTGCCAGTTGTTTCCCTCGTCCTCCTTTCCAATAGTCTTAATGCCCAATCCACAAACTCAGAATTTAACGACGCAAGCCTGTTCATGGATGACGGTGCGGGGTCGGTGACGAAACTGCAAGCCGACTTTGGGCCCTACGATTACCGTTTGATGGAGCCCCTGGGGGACCTGGGGGATCTGCAGCAGAGAATAGGTGATCATGAAGGTGCCGCTCGGACCTTCAAGCAGGCACTACATGTCATTAGAATAAACAACGGGCTATATCACGAATCCCAGATCGCAGTGTTGGACAAGCTCATTGCCAGCGAGAGGGTTTTGAGAAATTGGCAAGATGTGGATAATCACTATGCCTATATGCAGCATCTCTATCAGCGGCTGTATGGCATCGATGACTCGAGACTCGAAGCCGGACTGCAGAAGGTCGTATCCTGGCATGTCAGTGCATTTAATGTAAATCTGGATGGCAAACGCTTCGAACACCTGCAGACTGCGAACAAACTCTTCCATCTAAGGCTCAAGGTAGCCAAGCTCACCCTGAGTGCGGATGACCCCAAGTTCGATTTTCTATATCGAAACATCGCCCTCTGTGAGCGGCAATTATATCTCGCTTCCGGCCTCAATAAGGAAATGATGGACAGGCAGAAAAAATTGCGCCGCGATCGCAATCGCAGTCGTAGTCGTAGTCCCCTACTTGCGGAGCTTGATGGATTTTAGTTCCTTTGTGACCTATCTACATTGTGACGCTGTGAGCGCCCTGGCTGTTGTCTGGCCGATGAGGAAATTGGGCGGAATGGGCAGCTGCCCGTTATGGGGCGAATAAACACGGAGCAATGAAAACGAGGCGGGAGGAGTATGGCGCTAAAGAGGAAACTTGAAGGTTACTCAATGCTTTAGAAAAGGGGGGAACAAAGAAAAACCCCCAAGCTCCTGGCTTTAGCTCTTCGAGGTCAACAGGCGTATCCATAGCGCCCCTGGCTCGAAGTGGGAAAATAATATCACAGCTNTTTTGCAGTGTTTGCAAGGGTTACAATTTGTCACAAAANTTAATTGTTTATTCGCTCCTAGCGTAAAAAATAATGCTAACAAATGGTTGATGTTAAAAAAACGAGCAAGCGTTCGCTCGTTGTTCATTACATTTTCAGTGCTATCGAAGCCATATCCGTGACGCCGATCTTTCTCTGAATGGTGTTGAATTACAGGCTATTTCTGATTCCTGTCTATGGCTGGCAGGCATCACCGCAGCTATCTTTAATTGCCGTTACCGAGGGCGCTCAGGATGCAATTAAAAACTGCAAATCTACTTTNCTGCGGTGGTCCCTAATGCAATAAGCGCCATGTGTTNCTTTTTACGGAAATTGATTCAACATTGGCTTGGAATTGACTGCGGCATCCCACAGGCATACACGCGGACAGCATTATGCGATGCCACGGCTAGCAGGATGGGGGGTCCTAACTGCTCAAACTTGGTTCCACGCGTGGAATCGGCCGCGGAGTCCGTCTGATCATCGCACGCAAGTAAGCGGGTAGAGCCAGCATCGAAGGGGTAACGATCAGGGTAAGAATAGTCGCGAAGGACAGCCCAAAGACGATGGTGGAGGCGAGTCCCTGCCACTGGGAGGCGATGGGACCGCCAAACTCGATCTCGGCACCGAACAGATCGAAGGAAATATTCAGGGCCAGGGGTAACAGGCCAAAGCCGGTGGTAAACGTGGTGAGGAACACCGGGCGTAGTCTCTGTACACCGGTGTGGACAATGATTTCCTCCAGCGACCACTCCGTATGCTGTTTACGTAAATGATTGAAGGTGTCGATCAAGACGATATTATTATTCACGATAATTCCAGCCAGGGCGACGATACCTATCCCGGTCAACATCACGCTGAACGGCTGGCCGGTGATTAGTAGGCCTAATAATACGCCAGTCGTCGATAACAACACCGCAGAAAGAATCAACAGTGCTTGGTAAAAGCTGTTGAACTGGGTCACCAGCAGAATTGCCATCAGTGCCATGGACAGGGCAAAGGCCTGCATCAGGAAGGCAGCCGACTGTTCCTGCTCTTCATTGGCGCCTCGGAACTGGAAATAAACGCCGCTAACCAGCGGAAAGTCGGCGAGATACTGCTCCAGTTCCTGTAACTTGTTATCGGCGATAATACCCGGCGCCGGATTGGCTCGTACCAGTACCACCCTCTCGCCATTGACNCGTTGAATCGAACCTACCTTGGGCTTGGCTTCGCGAGTCACGAAGCTGCTCATGGGTACCGGTCCGTTGGCCGTGCTGATGCGGATCGTATCCAGTTGATTAATGCCTCGATACTCCACTGGGTAGCGCACGCGAATGTCCACTTCTTCTTCGCTATCGTTGGGACGGTAATCTCCCATGAAAACGCCATTGGTCATGAGCTGAATCGCCGTGCCGATTTCCGCCATGCTGGCACCGAGCATCGCAGCCTGCGCTCGATCCACCTTGATTTCCCATTCGATGCCTGGAATTGGTGCGGTGTCGTCGATATCGATGAGACCGGTCATCTGGTTTTCCATGAAGTCACGAATGCGAGCCGCTTCTGAAAATAACAGATCGAGATCGTCGCCAGACAGTTCCACCTGGATTTCCTTGCCTACCGGTGGGCCCTGTTCCACAGAAACGATTTCGGCCCGAACGCCGGGGATTCCGGNAATGGCCTGGCGATACAGATTCTCAATCTCGAATCCATCTTCGTCCCGAGTCCGGCGATCGGTCATCTCCACGAATATTGTGCCGATTAAGTCCGGGGCGGATTGTCCGCTCCCCGACATCTGTTGACCGGCACCGGACTGGGTCATGATGCCCGAGAACAGACCGACTTCCCGGATGCGATCCTCGGCGTCCAGCATCACATCCCTTAACTCTGCCGGTGAGAAATTGCCACGGGCAAATATCTGAATCTGGGTCTGCATCGGCTCCGTCGCCACGAAAAATTCGACGCCCGCGCCGAATCGACCGTAGGCGAAAACAATGGTAACCAGGGTGACGATACTCAGTGTCAGTACCGTAAGTGGAATCTTAACCGCAAATTTCAGCAGGCGCGCGTACAGACCCGTGATTCCGGTGACTTTGTCCGGGTCACCCTCTTCCAGGTTGCGCAAATAGGTTTTGTCGGCATCACTGGATTTTCCGATCAGGGCACCTATGGTCGGTGCAAACAACAGCGCGTAGAACAGGGAGCCGGTTAATACCGCGAACACGGTTATGGGTAAATAACTCATGAACTGGCCAGCGACACCTGGCCAGAACATGATAGGGAGGAATGCAGCCAGCGTGGTGGCGGTGGAAGCGAGGATAGGCCAGAACATCCGCCGCACAGATTCCCTGTAGGCTTCGTGGCTATTGAGTCCCTCCGCCATCTTGCGATCGGCGTATTCCACCATTACGATAGCGCCGTCGATCAACATGCCCAGGCCCAACAGCAGACCGAAGATCACCATGAAGTTATAAGTAAAACCCAATAGCGTGATGACGATGAAGGCAAAGAAGAAAGAAAAAGGCACGGCCATGGTCACCAGCAATCCAGAACGCACGCCAACCGAGGCGATGACAACGATGAGAACCAGCACCATGGCAGTTGCCATGTTTCCCTGCAGGCCCATGTTTTGCTCCAGCACCATGGGGGCTGTATTGTTGACATAAGACAGTGAGATCGCCGGTGGCAGGGAAGGCCGCATTTCTTCCACCAGGGCATCGATTTCTTCCATCGCCTCGATCAGGTTCGCACCCTTGCGTTTCATTACATTCAATGAAATCGATTGCGAACCGTTGGTATAGGCGAAGCGGGTGGCGTCTTTAAAGGTCCGTCGCACGTCGGCGATGTCCGCTAGCGTCAACACCCCCATGTCATTAGATGCGATGGGTAGGGTGAACAGATCATTAGCGGTTTCTATCAGACCCGGCACCTTAATTGAGAAACTACCCCGGCCGGTGTCTACCTGGCCGGCGGCAATCAAGCGATTATTACTGATTACGGCTTGTACAATCGCGCTATTGGGTATGCCGTAGGTTTCCAGCTTCGATGGATCGATCACGACCTCCAGCAGTTCCTGGCGATTGCCGACCATTACCGCCTCCAGCACCTGGGGTAAAATTTCAATTTCCCGCTGCAGGTCTTCTGCGATACGCAGCAATACCCGTTCGGGCACGCCCTCACCGCCAATAGCAATCTGCACGATAGGCATGTCAACCGCGGAGGCTTCCTGGATAATGGGTTCTTCGGTGGATTGCGGGAATCGCACCTTGGCGCGGTTAATGGCTTCCCGGACTTCACTCAGGGCATTCTGGCTATCGAAATCGATGTCGAACTCGATCATGATCGTCGCCGCTCCCTCGCTGGAGAACGACGTGACCTCGACGATACCGTCGACCAGTTTCAATTCGAGTTCTGCAGGTTTGGCCAGCAGGCGTTCCGCATCCTCCGGAGAGATACCCTCATGGATAATAGTGCTGACGATGAGAGGCACCTGAACATCCGGATACAACTCCACCGGAATCGCCAGGTATGAAACAAAGCCCACCAGCATGGTAGCCGCAAACACACTCAGGGTGGTGCGGGATCTTGAAACTGCTGCGTCTATATAATTTCCCATGGTTAAGCTTGCTCTCGATAGTAGATGGTACTGCCGTTATTCTGGCGCAGGGCCCTCGGCCCAGTCGAAGTTGCCTTCAACCACTTGCCCTGGAAACACAATTTCCTGACCCAGGGTGACCAGATTGACCGCACCACTTAATCCAGTAACCCAGATGCCGGGGTTCAACTGGTTGCTGCTGTCACCGACAATTTCAACGTTGCGGTACATGATTATGTTGCCGGCGCCGATCAGTTTGACGCCGATGACACCCCTGTCATCCAGAGTCAGGGCTGAGGAAGGAATTAGATGTGCATTGATCTCGCTGGCGTCCACCATGAATTCAACCGTGGTGCCGGCCCTGATGTCTGTGTACCTGGGATCGACTTCCACCTCGATGCGGTAACTGCGGGAAACCGCATCGGCTGCCCGCGCCAGGTAGGTGACGGTGCCGGCTATCATGCTGCCGTCCAGCAATTTTGCCGACACTCCGGCACCGACACTGACACTGCTGACGTCCTGTTCCGGCACCAGTCCGACCAATAACATGGGCTCGTCATCGAGCACGGAAGCACAGACATCGCCGATATTCAGGAGATCGCCGATTTCCACGTTCCGGGTTTCCACAATGCCGTCGAAGGGCGCCAGCACCTTGACGTTCTTGAGGGCCAGCTCTGCGCGGCTGACCGCGGCGCTCGAAGATGCAAGCGCTGCCTTCAATTGCGCGACCACGACGTCTGATTGTAGTCCTCTGCCCTGCAAGTCCATGGCGGCGTCATATTCGAATGTCGCCTGCTCTCGGCGACTGCGTGCTTCTAATAAATCAGAGTCACGATTATCGACCGCTATTTCACAGAGCAGATCTCCCTGCTCGACCCTGGCGCCGCGGGCGACGGGGTCGCTGACAATGCGCCCTGCCTGTTCCATACGGACCTGTACGTGGCGAGAGGCTTGGGTGCGGCCCCGCACTCGAATCCGTTTAATATAGGATTGAGGGCGAATCGTGGCTGCTCGAACCGTCAATACATCGGGGTTTTCCGAGACCGATTGACCTTCCCCGACTGCGACAACGACCCTGACCGGTTCATTGTCTTCTTGGTTGAGAGTCTCGGCGCTGTGTGGCATAAACATCCACGCCGCGACTGCCACCAGAATTACAGCCGCTACTACTTGTTGATTTTTCACCGCAGTCTCCATAATTTAAAGCTGCCGAATGCGCTAGCAGGCGCGCTTTACGCAGTAATTCCCCTTGCCGATGGCGCGCATATACTCACGCCAATACCCGGGGGCTCGGATTATTCAATATACTTGAGTGTTTCATCGCTGTTGCTAGAAAAACCCAGACCTTCGAGTTTTATAGTTAGTTGTTAGTTACTTGTATAATTCTAGCCGAATTCGGTCCCCAAAAGTGTTACGTATTGTAACCTATTGTGCCCAAGTAAGTCATACATTTATGTGGGAAAACTGCCTCATAGTGGTGAAATTTCGACGCCGCTCCGATGCGCCGTCCCGGCCTGATGCCAGTACAGGATTCCGCATGGATTTATGCTAGGGTAGCTCGCTTAGCCCAGCTTCAGCGGCATTCGATAATAGTTATGAGGATTAGAACAGCGTGAAGGATTTAACGAACAGGGTAGCAATTATCACCGGTTCCAGCAGTGGCGTCGGTGCCGCCACCGCCAGGTTATTGTCATCTCTGGGATGCAACGTAGTCATCAACTACAACTCAAACGCCGAGGGTGCCCGCCAGGTAGCAGCGGACTGTGAAGAGATGGGGGCGCAAGCCCTGATTTTTGGCGCCAATGTCGCCGCGGATAAGGAATGTAGGGCGATGGTGGCGGCGGCGATGGAAAAATGGGGGCGCGTCGACATCCTGGTCAACAATGCCGGCACCACGAAATTTGTCGAACACAGCAATCTCGATGGGCTCAGCGCCGAGGATTTTCAGCGCATCTACGGCGTCAATGTGATTGGCTGCTATCAAATGACCCGTGCCGTCAGCGCGCACATGAAGGCGGCCGAAGACGGTGGGGCCGTGGTTAACGTGGCCTCGACCGCCGGGATTACCGGCATCGGAAGCTCCATCGCTTATGCCGCTTCCAAGGGTGCCATGGTCACCATGACGCTGGCGCTGGCGCGTGCGCTGGGACCGAAAATCCGAGTGAACGCGGTCTGCCCGGGCTTTATCGAAGGAGAATGGCTGCGGCAGGGTTTCGGTGACGAAAAGTATGAAGCTCTGCTGCAAAGCAATCGCGAGGCCGCCGTTCTCGGGGTAACTGCGACGCCAGCAACAGTCGCCGATGCCATCCTTGTTTTCATCTCCGGGCCGCAAGTGATTACCGGGGAAACCCTGATCGTGGACGGTGGTCGGCACCTGAGTATGACGCCATTGACGCGACGTTGAGCGCAGCCAGGACGCGATAGGCTTGAATCAGTTAAGCAGCAGGCATCCAGGCAGTCATTACCCGGCAGATTCCCGGAATCCAGGCCGCAAGCCTGGGTCGCGCGATGAACGCTGAATCCTTTTCGCCAATACACAGCTTGGTCGACAGGGCGCTGGAGCTAAAGCTCAGCCCGGTGGAGTTTCTGCGTCTGGGTTTATACCGGAAGGGTCTGCATGGGCATGACGTCGACCAGCACCTCGCCCGTGAAACTGCCGCCAGCCGCAGCGGAGAGCCGGTGGAGGCGATGGAGCTCGCAGGGCAGCGGTTTTCATCACTGCTGGTTGAACGGGTGCAGCGCCTCGTCAACACCGACTCGACTGTGCTTCTCGTCGGACACAGCCTGGACAAAGTTGCCGAGGAAATCTCTGCAGCCGCACAGATATCGACTGCCAGTATCCTGGATTTAAAAGCCGAATCAAACTTTGATGTCATCGTCATCGAGGGTTCGATTGTGTATCTCGAGCAACTGGCCGTGCTCAGCAAGTCGCGTCAATTGCTGAATCCGAATGGGAAGCTGTTACTCTTCGGCGAGTTTCTGGACGACGATTCGGCGATAGAACTATCCGCACTGGCAAATCTGAGTTCCCTGCGGCAGCTGTCTCGACGTTTAGGCCTGGAACTGATTGAGGAACTAGATCTTACTGCCAGCGCAATAGCGTCTGCGCGCCAACTCGGTGCGCTGTTGAATGCACGCCCTCGCAATCTCGATGGGCCAGCCCAGGGTGGTGATACGGATTTCGATTCCTGTGCCCAGGAACTGTTGAACGCCGTGGCTGAATTTGAGAGTCGCAGGCGCTGCTTCCGTCTCTTTCAGTTCTCCATGATGACTAGGCCTGAAGGCGAATATGCGGAGGCTGAATACGCGGACATAGACTCATTCGACCCGCTGGAAATCGCGGATCTGTTTCAGAAAAGCTTTGGGGTCGATTTCGATGCCGACATCTGGCGCTGGAAGTACATGCAAGTCGATGGAAAATGTGTGGTGGCCAAGCCCACCAGAGATGGTGCTATCGTTGCACACTACGGCGGGGCGCCACGGCATATTTACTACTTCGGTGCTGCCGCTATGGCTATCCAGGTATGCGATGTGATGGTGTTGCCAGAAATCCGCGGGCAGTACGGCAAGAGCAGCCTGTTTTTTAAAGTGGCGGCGACTTTTCTGGAGCGAGAGATAGGCAACACCGTCAGGCATCTGCTTGGATTTGGATTTCCAAACCAGAAGGCGATGAACATCGCCATTCGCTTAGGGCTGTATGAAAAAACCGACGATTTCGTCGAAGTGCTGTATCCCCGCAGTGACGGGCCGACGCAGAATTCTGCCTATTCCCTGGCTGCTCTCGATCTGACAGACTGTGCGCAGCGCTTGCAACTAGATAGTCTCTGGCAGGCGATGCGCGCTGACTGCGAGGACAACATCATCGGCGTCCGGGACTGGGCTTACATTCACTATCGATACTTCGAACATCCATCTGCCAGGGATAAACAGTATCGCTGCGTGTCTATTCTGGACTCGATTTCCCATCTGCCCCTGGCCATTGCAATCCTCAAGGACAGGGATGGCTACACTCTGATAATGGATCTGATCTGTCCACTGGACGCCGTGTCACCGGCAATTTCCGCGTTAAATCAGGCGCTCGGGGAGTCTGCCCAGACCCAGGACCTGAAGATGTGGATTACCAGGGGCTGCCTGTCCAGGATCATGCTGGATGGCGCGATTGTGAATGAATTGGGTATTGAGATACCCTGTAACAGTTGGAATCCCGGCCCCAGCGCAGCTTCCCTATATGGTCGTTGGTGGCTTACTGCCGGAGACATGGATTCCATGTAAGCCCTCTGCCTGCAGTTGAGATCTGTTATGTCGGTGGTGAGCCGGGATAATTCGGCTAAACTGTGTCGAGCACAGACACCGAGCATTAGAGTGAGATATGAGTACTGATAATATTTACGAGCAATCCCTGGATCAAAATCCAGCTAACTTCGCCCATTTAACGCCCCTGAGTTTTATCGAGAGAAGTGCCCGGGTCTGTCCCGACCGTATCGCCATCATTCATGGCGATTCGGAAATTACCTGGGCTCAAACATATAAGCGTTGTTGTTTGCTGGCGTCAGCCTTGCAAAAAATAGGCATCGGCAAGGGCGATACGGTGTCGTTCATGGGAGCCAATACGCCGGAGACCTTCGAGGCACATTTCGGCGTGCCGATGACGGGCGCCGTGCTCAATGCGCTGAATGTCAGGCTTGACGCCAAGGCGATTGCCTTTATTCTGGAGCACGCCGAGACCAGGGTTTTGTTCACGGATAGAGAGTATAGCGACACAGTAAAAAAAGTATTGGAATTAGTAGACAACAAGCCGTTGGTTATCGACATCGACGATCCCTATTTTGAAGGCGGCGAGCTGTTGGGCGAAAAAAATTACGACGAATTCATCGCTAGTGGCGACGATGACTATCGCTGTTTCCAGATCGAAGATGAGTGGCAGGCGATTTCTCTCAACTACACTTCAGGCACCACCGGCGACCCGAAAGGCGTGGTTTTTCACCATCGTGGGGCCTATCTAAACGCCATATCAAATGTGTTATGCTGGAACATGACGGCGCATCCTGTTTATCTGTGGACCCTGCCCATGTTCCATTGCAATGGCTGGTGTTTCCCATGGAGCCTCGCCGCCGTGACCGGGACCAGTGTGTGCCTGCGCCACGTTCGGGATCAGGCTATCTTCGATGCCATCAAGAAGCACAATGTTTCTCACTTCTGTGGCGCGCCAGTGGTGCTTAATACATTACTTAATGCCGAAGATCATATGAAGCAGGGCATCGAGCAGCAGGTTAATGTGATGACCGCAGGCGCGGCGCCGCCGGCTGCGGTGCTCGCCGGCATGGAAAACATGGGCTTCAATGTGACGCATGTCTACGGTCTCACCGAGACCTATGGCCCCTGTGTGGTGTGCGCACCGAAGGACGAGTGGGCCGAACTCAGTGTCGATGATCGTGCCGAAATGGTGGCCAGGCAGGGTGTTCGTGCTCCCTTGCAGGACGAGTTGATGGTAGCGGACCCGGAAACACTGGAGCCGGTTCCCCAGGACGGGAAAACCATGGGGGAAATATTTATGCGCGGTAATCTGGTGATGAAGGGCTATCTGAAGAACCCGAAGACGACACAGGAGTCCTTCGCCGGCGGCTGGTTCCATTCCGGCGACTTGGCGGTGTGGCATGAAGACGGCTATACCCAGATCAAGGATCGATCGAAAGACATCATCATCTCCGGCGGTGAAAATATTTCCTCGCTGGAGCTGGAGTCGGTGTTATTTAAACATCCCAAGATTCTCGAAGCCGCGGTGGTTGCCAGTCCCGACGAAAAATGGGGTGAAGTCCCCTGTGCCTTCGTCTGTCTTAAAGCAGGTCAGGAAATGACGGCTGCCGAGGTGATTAGCTATTGCCGGGAAGAATTGGCAGGATTCAAGATTCCGAAGAAAGTCTGTTTCGGTCCCATCGAGAAGACCTCGACCGGGAAAGTGCAGAAATTTCTGTTACGGGAAAAAGCTGAAAAAGTTGATCTCGTCGCTAAGACCGGATAGATGCCATGCGTTCAGAAATCACCACGCATTTGTAATGAAGAGAATGTAATAAGTAAAACCGACAAGAGATTGCCTGATTGCGTCGCCGGTTTACAAGCGCCTAGTAGTGACGGATGATCTCACCGACTTCTGCGGCGTCGTCAATATACAGGTCGACTTCGCGGTACAGGTGAATGTCGCCTCGCACCGCAGAGCTTGCGTCGATGGTAATATTCATGTGTCGACGATGGGATCTCCACAGGCGGCTACACCAGTTGCTGCGACCATTCGCCACCAGTAAATCTCCGTTAACGATGCTGCCATTACGGAAGCTAATATCACCGTTCGATGTCACGACGTTTTCCCCAACCGTGGTGTTTCTCAGTTGAATCTTGCCGTTTACGGTTCGCACTCGATTTTCGACAACCGTGCCCGCACCCGTGCGAATACCGCCGTTTACAGTCTCCAGAGATCCACTCACGGTGACATTCTCACCGACCCGGATGCCACCATTGACAGTTTCGGCGTACTCGATGGTGATATTGTCATCCAGATCGATACCGCCGTTGACGGTACTCAGTTCCCGGGCAGTGGCACCCCCGGCCAGATCTATGCCGCCATTTACCGACGAAATATCTCCCACCCGCTCCTCGGCAGACACGTGGATACCGCGGTTTACCCTGGAGATATCCCGCATCNCGGCCGCATCCGCAGAAGCCGAGTAAAGATAGCTGCCCAGCACCATGGCTATCAGTGTCGCAGTGCTTAATCGAATCTTGGGGTTAATCGCTCGCATTATTTTATCCTCTGTTGTCTCTGCTGCCTGTCTTGTTCTGGGAAAAATTCAGGCTAATTTGCCTCGCTGGTTTGTCTTGTTACTTCTTAAGCAATTATCTTGCCAACCTACTTAAATTAATAAAATCAATGATATAAGGTTATTCTCTCCGCGCGATCGGGTTAATAATTGGTGGTTTTAACTAATTTTTGATCTCTAAGCACGACGTCCTTTACAGACTTTTAGCGCTAGGTTAGTGTGCCTTTTCCCTGTGGTCCCATAGCAATTCGTCTCCATGTTGATTTAGACGATCGATGCCAAGATAAGGTTACTGAAGATTTCGGTTTCTATGCGGTGCCCGATCGCGGCGATTTCACAGAACGTCAGACTAGCGCCATCGCGCAATAACAAGTTTAATAACAATATCGAGTTACCAGCGGGTAATTCGTCAAACAAGATCAGGAGAGCCAGTTCAGATGAAAACCAGAATAGCCCGTTTTTCTATTTTTTCCAGCCTGCTTTGCGTGTTGCTGATACCAGTGCAATCTCTGGCGCAGGATAGGGTGGTCGAATCCGATACCCATCGATTCATCGAGGTTGCCGACGGCGTCTGGTTTGCCACCGGCACCGGATCTATTTACACCATGAGTAACGCCATGGTGCTGGTGGGCGAATTTGACACCCTGGTAGTTGACTCCCACGTCACCCCCGCCGCCGCCAGGGCACTACTTGACTCGCTACAGGTGATCACCGATAAACCGGTTCGCTATCTGGTTAACAGCCACTACCATTTCGATCATGCCCACGGTAACCAGGCATTTCCTGCCGGCATCGAAATTATCGGTCATGAATTTACCCGGGCGAAACTTAGTGGCGACATCGGTAATGTGTTGACTGAAAACACCTTCAAGAGTTTTTCTGATCCGGTGCCCGCGACCGTAGCGACGCTGGAAAGACAGGCTGCTGCCGAGTCTGAACCGGCACGCAAGGCCGAACTCACCGAACGTCACCGGGTGCAACTCGAATACATGAACGCCATCGCTGAGGTGCAGCCCACACCTCCAAACATTACCCTCGAAACAAAGATGACGCTGTTTCAGGTGGTCGCCAATGGCAGCCGGGAAATTCAGCTGCGACATTTCGGCCGTGCCCACACTGGCGGCGATGTGGTGATCTATTTGCCCCAGGAGAAAGTGGTGTTCACCGGTGACATGATGTTGCCCGGCCTCGCCTATATGGGTGATGGCCATGTCGATGAGTGGCCCGCAAGCCTGGAGGGATTAAAAACCCTGGATTTCGATATCTGGTTACCAGGCCATGGCCCGGTGATGCGTACGCGGGATCCGATCGACAATTTCCAGGCCTATCTGCGGGATTTGTGGGACAAGGCTTCCGCGCTGCACCGCCGAGGCGTGAGTGCCGAGGAGGCGGCGCAGCAGCTCGATATGACCAACCATTCCATGGTCAGGGCGGTGGGAGTCGATCCCCGGGCAATACGCCGCATCTATGCGTTACTGAGTAACTGATCTTGTCTTGCACTCGACTGAAAGCTTTTCGACAGCCTGCTAGGTGTCGGAGTAATGGGCCGACACCGGGATCGGGGTCAGCGTGCTAGTCGAGGGTACGATATGGCGCCACCAGATAAGGCTTGTTGCTGTAGCTGTCGATGATAGCCTGCATCGCCGTCACCCCTAAATCCTGTCTCACGCTGAGGTGAGAGTAGGAAGTGATCTGGGTCATCATGATGCCGATCATGTTTTCCACTGGATCGACCCAGAAAATTGTGCCCCAAGCTCCGCCCCAGGTGAAAGTGCCTGGGGTTAGCGGGTCTCTTGCCTTACCGGCATCGTTCACTATGCCGAACCCCAGGCCGAAGGTATAACCCGGTCCGCGAATGTAGACATCGTTATCACCGCTGTGATTGCTGATCATCAGGTTAATGGTCTTAGGGCTTAACAACCTCACTCCGTCCAAGGCGCCTCCATTCAACAGCATTTGACTGAAGCGCCAATAATCGGCGGCAGTGGACGAGAGTCCGGCAACGCCGCCGAAGTAGCTGGTCTCTCTGTATTCCGGTGCTCGTGCCAATTCGATGGTCTGGTTCTCTCCCGTGGGTTTGTACACAGTGGCAATGCGGTGGACCTTGTCCCGCGGCACGATGTAGAAAGTATCATGCATCTGTAAGGGATCGAGAATTCTCTCCTGTAGGAAATCCACCAATGGCTCACCGGAGATACGTTCCACCAACAGGGCAACATAGTCGGTGGAGCTACCGTATAGCCAGTCATCCCCAGGATGAAAATTCAATGGCAGGGGTGCGCGTTTAAGTAGTGTCGCTTCCAAAGTTGCTGCCCGTGGCATCAACGCCAATTCTTCTTCGCTGAGCGCATCCCGGTTCGGGTCCAGGCCCGAAGTATGGGATAAGACATGACGGAAGGTGATCGGTCGCTTGGCGGTCATGCGATATGAGCCGCCCTCATCATTCACGATCACAGCCTTGCCTTCCAGCTCTGGAATCCAGTCGGTGATCGGGTCGGTCAGCAGGAAGCGACCTTCCTCGTACAGCATCATCAGGGCTGTGGTCACGATCGGCTTGGTCATGGACATGATGACGAAAATAGCATCGTCGGTCATCGCCTCGCCGGTTTCTTTGTTTTTCCAGCCCTGGGATTCGAGATGAATTATTTTGCCATTGCGTGAAATCAATGCGACCGTACCGGCCAGCATATTGCCGTCGATATAGCGTTGCATGGCGGCAGATAAACGCTGCAGACGTTCCGAAGAGACGCCGACATTTTCGGGTTTATCCAGGGGCAGGCCTTCCGCTAGCGAGGTTTGGAGAAAGCCCAGCACCAGCAGGCAGGCAGTGATGGTTCGAAGTTTCTGGCCAAGGTGTTTCGATGGAATAAAGAACACGGGGAACTCCTGGTTACTATTAGAGTAGATCTGCCAGTATAAAGGACAGCGGCAAGATTTGACCACCGCCTAATTTTGTTTCATTCTCTGCCAATTTTCTGGCCGAGCTTCTTCCGCTGATAATCGGTGGAGAACATCTCAGCCACGAGAGCAAGGAATCTCCATGACCGAACCAGTGAAAGACGATCCCGCCCACCCCATATTCTTGCAGGGCGGACACAACGCCGGTGATCTGGTGGAAGCACATCGGTGGAAAATCCTGCGGCAGGAGCTTGGCCTGGTGGAAGTCGATGCCCATCTGCCAGATCACTTGCGGAATCCACGAGATCAACTGTTCGGCGGTTTTACCGGCGTCTACGTCGACATGATTTCCATTTATACCGCGCGCACGCTGTTTGATGCTAAAAACGCCTTGCAGTGGTCAGCCACCGTCAATATGCGTATCGATTATTTCGCACCGGTGCTGGGACCACGGTTTTTGCTGAAGGGAGAGCTGATCAAGGATGGCAGAAGCACCTGCCTGGTGGCGACTCATTTCAATGATATGCAGGGCAATAAATTAGTCTACGCAATCACCACATTGCGCAAGAGCAAGTAAGCTCCCAGGCTTCGGCAGGTGCTGGGCGATGCGGGTAAGAAAAAGCCGGCACCGTGAGACAGTCACGGGCCGGCTTTTTTGTGCCTGGTTTTCTACATATTGTAGCCAGTCTCGTCGTGGTCTGTGATATCGAGGCCAACCTGTTCCTGCTCTGCCGTTACCCGAATCCCGGAGGTGACAACGCCCACCAGTTTTAACAGCACAAAGGTGACGATGGCTGTATAAATCGCCACCGCGGCGATACCCGTCACTTGAACCATACTCTGGGATGCCATGGTCATGCCCTCGGCATAGCCATTGCCACTTAGAATGCCAAGCTGATCCGACACCAGAATCCCGGCGAGAAAGGTACCCACCATGCCGCCGATGCCGTGGACCGGGAATACATCGAGGGCATCGTCAATCTTGATGACTTGCTTTAGATAATTGGTGGCAAAATAGCAGATTACACCACCGCTTAGTCCTACTAACAGGGCACCGGCCGGGCCTACAGAACCGGATGCGGGGGTAATGGTCGCGAGGCCGGCAACCATACCGGTAATCGCCCCCAAACCACTCGGCTTACCATGTTTGATCCATTCTATTAGCATCCAGGTTAGGGCACCGGCCGCTGCCGACATATGAGTCGCCAACAGCGCCATGCCGGCGGTGCCGTCGGCGGCGAGTGCGCTGCCGGCGTTAAATCCAAACCAGCCCACCCAGAGCATGGCAGCGCCGGTAAAGCTCATAGTCAAATTGTGCGGCATCATCGGTGTGCTTAAGAACCCCTCCCGTTGACCGATGACCAAAGCCGTTACCAGGGCAGCGACACCGGCCGTCACATGCACCACCGTGCCACCGGCGAAATCGATGAGGCCCATCTGACCCAGCCAGCCACCGCCCCAAACCCAGTTCGCGACGGGAAAGTAGACCACCAGAGTCCACAGCGAGCTGAATAGCAACATGGAGGAAAATTTAATGCGTTCGACAAATGCCCCAACCACCAGCGCAGGCGTGATGATGGCGAAGGTCATCTGGAAGGCCGAGAACACGGTTTCGGGAATATCCCCGGTCATGGAATCCACCACGACACCGTTGAAGAACATCTTGCTGAGCCCGCCCCAGTAAGCCGATTCGGAGGGACCGAAGGCGATGCTATAGCCCACTACCAGCCATAGCAATGAAACCACTACGGCGATGGCAAAGCATTGCATCAGCACCGAGAGAGCATTCTTGGTTCGCACCAGGCCAGCATAGAACAGTGAGAGGCCGGGCAGGGTCATGAACAGAACCAGCGCCGTAGAGGTCATGATCCAGGCGGTATTGGCCCCGTTAAGATCCCCATCCTGCGCCGCCGCTAGCGTTGGCAACAGCAGTAGGGCCAGGGCTATAAGCATTTTTGGTTTGAAGCTTTTTATTTTCATTGTTGTTTACCCCCTCTAGAGGGCATTGTCGCCAGTTTCACCGGTTCTAATTCGGATCGCTTGCTCAAGGTTGGTGATAAATATCTTCCCGTCTCCAATCTGGCCGGTGTTGGCGGCACTGCAAATTGCATCCACCGCCTTATCCACGAGGCTGTCCGGGACCGCAAAATCGAGTCTGGATTTGGGAAGATAGTCGATAACATATTCCGCTCCGCGGTAAAGTTCGGTGTGTCCCTTTTGTCTACCGAAGCCCTTGACTTCAGAAAGAGTCATGCCGCTAACACCTATTTCCGATAATGCCTCACGCACGTCATCGGATTTAAAGGGCTTAATTATTGCGGTGATTAGTTTCATTGTTCTACTCCTGCATGTAGATGAATCGCTCGCTGACAGTTCCTGAATCCTGCTTTGTTTTAGATGGCACAATTCATTAGAGAAGCGGCAAAAACTTTAACACGGCGATCAATAAAGCACCAATTTGGTGCCTTGCACCAGCTCGGGGTCAGCATCCACCCATGGACCGGTACGGGAATCCAGTTTTTTGATAAAAAAATGGGGGTAGTTACTCATCGGGAGGGAGTTGATGAGTGACTACCCCCTAGTGGGGAGGGCCTGCTTATGCAACAACACGTTGCTGAATACTTTGTACCGATTGAATCAAGGGCAGCATCACCAGGAAAAACAGCGCCAGGGATGACAAGCCCAGTACATTCAACGCGATTTCCAAACCCTGGGTCTGTGCTACATATCCAATCAGGGGTCCGGTGGCAATGAAGGACAGACGAAACAGGAAACTGGTAAACGAATTCGCGCTAGCACGAAATTCGCTGGGTACCCTGCGATTAAGGGCATTTACCAGAATGACCTGATTAAGTCCGCGGCCGACAAAGATCAATAGTCCCATGGCAATACCAACCCAGCCCTGCATCCAGGCCATGCCGAAATGACCTATCACCGGTAGTGTGGCGATCAACCCGAGGGCGAATATCGCGCCCTGCCTGCGCTCAATGCGAAAACCGAACTGGTTCGCCGCAGCCACCGCAGCGCTTTGGGAAAACCACAACAAGCCGAACCAGGCCAGGGAGATACCGCGGGATTCCCAGTAGGGCTGCATTAGCCAGGCGACGTGAAAGCTGGCGAGGTTATACAGCGGTATTGCCACTACCACGTTTCGCAACACCGGATCTCCACGCAGCAGATGGCGTAGAATTTTAGTGATCTGCACCCGTCTCTCAGAATTGCCCTGGTCCCTATAGGGCGGTTCTACCAAGCGCAAAGCCAGGATCAAACAAGCCCAGGCGACAGCGGATTGAACCAGGATCATGATTTCGAAGGACCACATCGCCAGGGCACCTCCCAACAAGGCTCCCAGATCTTCTGCGCCGCTTCTGATAAAACCCAGGTTGGCCGGCCTTTGCTATGTTCGCTGCTCTGATTCCCCTGCAAAGCTTTCTGGGTGTCGTAGAGGACCGCTAGGTCAGCTTCTGATAGCAGACTGGCGGCAACCCCGGCACCAATTTCAAACACGATCAGGCTATTCAGATCGATGGCAAAATTCAGGTAAAAGTAAGCCAGTCCATGGCCAACGCTGCCGATCAGCAGGGCAGTACGGCGGCCAAAGAGGTCGGCGAAATAACCAGAAGGTGCCTCGAGTAACACGATGGTTGCCGCATAGATGGCCTGCAGATAAAAAATGTCCGCAAGACTCAATCCCTTCGACATAAAGAAAGGCACAATCACCGGTACTATCACCATGAAGCTATGGGAAAAAGCCAGGCCATAGATAGCAGGTATGTTTCTGTGCAGTTTTTCGCGCACAATAGTTCCCCAGTACCCGCAAAAATGTGCGGGTATCAATTTAATTTAGAGCAAAAAAAAAGACCTCTAGGTTTCTGGACTAAGAGGTCTTTTCTTGAATTCGATTGGTAATCGATTATTTGTCAGAAAATCACTCCAGGCAGGTCTCCCAATTTTTCACCACGCGCTGGCAAAACGAATGACCTGGCAGGGTCATCGCCGTTAGCATGTTGAATGTAATTGTATGTATGCACTTGCTGTTCATGTGGTTCACAAATGTAAAAATCAGATGCGCGGCATTGTATGCCAATGAGGTTTTATGTCAACAATATTATTGAGTTTTCGATCAATTGTTTAAGAATAATTGCCAGGATAATGACTATCGAATGTGTCGGAATTAGAGGTGCTAGCTTCACGACCATCGAATGATAGTAATGATTGACAAGCGAATCCAAAATCACTGGCACGAAGTTCGGCCATGGCGTTGTAGAACGCGCCGGGTGAGCGGCGCCTCGATTGCTGAGTCGACTGGGGCCTCTAAGCCATCACTCCCAGTTACTGGGTAATTTTGTACAATGGTTGCCAATTGCTTATGTCGAAGGTCGTTCAGCTTCAATTCAGGCACATAGTCTAAAATTCAGGAAGCCTCGACTGTAACCTTTTCCGGCCTGGCTCGTCTTAACTGGAGATGTATCAGCGTATAATCGAAAAGTAATGACGATCGAAGCAATTCAATAATCAAATCGCGGGGAATGATAAAATGATCAAGAAAGCTGTGTTAGTCGCCATGGGCATTGTCCTAACCGGCTGCCTAATCACCGTAGACNCGGATTCTCGTCCGTTGCAAACTGTGTGGAACGAGACCGATGTGACCAGGTTACAGATAGGCGAAAGTGATCTGGATTGGGTGGAAACTACGTTTGGACATCCAGTCACTAAACTGAGCTATGCCGATGGCTCCGAAATCTGGAAATATCGGAATCGCTGGGAAAAAGACATTGAGGTCGGCTTGTTTCTGGTGTTCTCGGTAGATTTGGAAGAAGAAAGAACCGAAACCCTGTCCATCGAGTTCACCGACGGTGTGGTAAGCAACTACTGGATCGAAGAAGCTCGATTCTAAAAGCCCCGGTTCTAAAGACATTGACGCAATGGCCTGGCTGCATAGCGGTTAGGCTATTGTAGCTTTGTCAGCCAGGTTTCAAGATTATCCCAATCCAGTTTGAAGATGTGCCTGGCGCCCGGCACGATGGCGGCTTCGACGCGGGCTCCGGCAAGTTGCAGTAACTCCACCATCGCATCCATTCTGCGATTCCAACGAAAACTATCCTGTTCGCCGATGCGCAAGTAGATCGGCAAGCCGTTTAGCGACCCCAGAGAACTATCCAAGTCGATTCGCCCCGGCGTAGCCACCACGCCCAGATAAGCGGCGGGGTTTCGTGCCGCGATAGCTAGCGCGGCGCTACCACCACTGGAAATCCCCAGCAGCAGCGGCTTGCCCGCTTTTAGCCCGTGGGATGCGTGCAGCAGTTTAATCAGTTCGGGGAAGAGAGCGGAATTATCCGCCGAAAAGCGATTGCCGTCGGGCGAGATCGGCACGGCGATGGCCCAGCCACGATTGAGCAGCTCCTTGCCCAGCCAGAACTGCGCCCTGGCCATGAACTCATTGGATGAACCCCCGGATATCAGCAGTGCCAGCGGTGGAGTCTGTAGCGGCTCCTGGGGTTCAAAGAAGAGCACTTTCACTTCGGTGCCGTCTGCCAGCACCAGGAACTCCTCAGCCGACCACAAACCAGCAGATGCCAGCGCAATGGCCCAGAAAATGCCCAGGTTTTGTAGTATTTTCATGTTCGCTACGGCATTTGGATAAAGTCTCGATTTGCCCCGCAGTATAGCAACGAAAGCCATGGCTATTTAGCGTCATGCGATAAAATAGCACTTTAAGCCGTTGATTTTCTGGAAAACGTGCCACACAGGCTGCCGGCGATTAAACTGCTGTAACCTTTTCTCCCCATACCCGTCTTTATCTACAAATGTTGGCTGAATACAGGCAGGCTACAGAACAGCACCGGCAGCGAGTCTACTCCTTTGCCTACTATAGCCTGCGCGCCAAGGAAGACGCGGAAGATGTAACCCAGGAAGTCTTCATCAAGCTGTGGCAGCACTGGCAAAAAGTAGATCATGGCAAGTTAGGTGCCTGGCTGATGCGGGTGGCCCGTAACGCAGTGATCGACCACGTGCGCAAGCAGCGACCGGCACAGGCTAATCTCGACCATTACGCAGATGTTGATGATCAGGCCGGTAGGTCGGACGAGGCCAGTGAGATTGATCGGCAGATATTCAAGGATCAACTGCAGCTGGCTATCAAGTCCCTTGACGATCCATTTCGCAGCATTGTCGTGATGCGGGATGTGCAGGGACTGAATTACGCAGATATCCAAGCCAGCCTGAGTATAAGTGAAAGCCAGGTGAAGGTTTACCTGCATAGAGGACGACGAAAACTGAGAGCCAATACGCGACTTCGCCAACTGTTTGATGAAAACCTTGCTCAGAAATCGCGAGCAAATCAATCGCATTCCGGCAGCGACCAGCGCTCTGCCAATGACAAAGGTAACCACCATGGCTAAAACCAGTGAATCCCAATGCTACTTTGTGCAACTACAGATCGATAGCTATCTCGATGGTGACCTGGCTTCGGCGCAACAGCAAGAGTTCATGTCCCACCTCAAGCAATGTGAAGCCTGTACCCGGGAATTTCGTTTCGCCCAGACCCTGCTCGACACGGTCATGGATTTCCAGCAGCTCGACTGCGATGAGCAGGTAATGGAACCGATTTATCGCCTCGCAAACGGGGGGCATCAAACTACCCAGGGTGTTGTTGGAAGCAGTTGGGCTGCCATGGTCCGACGGTTTAATAGCGGGCCCTTACTTCTCCGCTATAGCCTTCCCGTCGCAGCGGTTGCGGTGCTGGCGACGGTGATGGTGCTGCTGAGCATTTCGGTGTTGACCCCCGCTGGGGACAGGCCGGCGATTGCACAACAAGCAGTCGTTGCCCCGGCACAGGAGCTGGCACAACTACAGCAATACGATCCTGCGGAAATTCGCCAGGCGGTGGAGGATCTAAATCTAGCCATCGAATATTTGAATCAAATAGGTAGACGCACCGATGCCCTGATTAGCGATCGATTTTTGATCAGGCCATTACAGGATACGCTGAATGCTTCCTTCGAAAGAGCGGCAATCAGAAACCAAGAACGCACTTTGAACGACCCAATTTGAATTTGTTAGTAAGACTACATGCGAGGTAATTATATGAAGACGTTAAAGCAATGGTTCCTGCCACTAATATTTATCACGGTCATGCCTGCCGTGCTGGCCGCTGAGGATGATATCCGTGATCACCTGGGATATGTGGATTTTACATCCTTGACGGCAATCGCTGACACGGAGCCGACGGTGGAAGTCAGTCTAAAGGCTCCCTTATTGAATTTGATAACCAATCTCATGCGCAACACAGATGACGATGCGGCGGAATTTATTTCCAAACTGCGCCGGGTCACTGTCAATGTATACGAGACCGATACTATCGATGTGAGTGAGATAGCGGAATCCATGGCCGTTATCGCTGCCGAGTTGGACGCCGATGGCTGGGAGCGGGTAATCCGTGTTCGCGACGGTGAGGATCATGTGGATGTTCACTTCAGGCTGTCCGATGATGCCGAGATTATCTACGGCATCACTATCATGGTGGCGGAGCCCGGTGACACAGTTTTAGTCAATATCGCCGGTGAAATCAGTGTGGATGACATCAGCGCGCTGGGACGCCGTTTCGATATCGATGAACTGGTCGATATCGACCTGCATCCGGATCAGGATGCGGACCAGGATTAAGGTATTCAATCCGGTGACAGGGACAATAAAATGAAAAATCTGCTTGGTTTACTCGCATTCATCACGCTCACAAGTTGTATGTCTTTCTCCGATCGCTCTCTGCGACCAATTCGAGACGCCATCACGGCGCAGTTGCCGGAAATTCACCTGGAAAAAGAATTCGCCATATCCATAGGCTCCGGAGTATTCAATTTTCTCGATATAATTACGCTCAACGAAGCCGACCTGTCAGAACTGGATACGGTCCATGTGGCTATCTATGAAGTCAGCTCAACCGGCCGTGGTTTCGATTTTTCCAAATTGGATCTCGAGCAGACACTGCTGGCCAAAGATCCCAATTTGCATTGGGATACCGTGGTCAGGGTGCGGAAGCCAGATGAACGGGTTTGGGTGTTGGCAGGCATCGACCTGGATCGCAATTCTCTGGCAGCTATCGCAGTCGTCGTACTGAATGCCAGTGAACTGGTACTGATTCACGTAGATGGTGATCTGAGTGAGTTGCTGGAGTACGCGATGGCGCCAGCCAGGGGCCATACCGGCGTTCTGAAATCTGGTTAGCTGGCCGGCCTGCCACATCTGGGAGGCTTCAATCTCAAGTGATCACACCTCAATGCTGGAATTCTGCAGCGTTAAACGCTAGTTTGTAGTTCTAATGCCCTAGGTTCGGGAAATACAGGATTCAACATTCCCGAGCCTCCAGAGCAAAATACAGATTGACGCAGACAGGCCAAACATGGGTTTAGCATCCAACTCCCCCCTCGAACATGAGAATCTGGTAGAGCGTATTATTAAAGAGCTGCAGGACCTTCCTGGGGCGCTGTTACCGATTTTACACCGACTGCAGGACGAACTCGGCTTCATCCCGCCAGCGCTGCTGCCGGTCATCGCTACGGGCTTGAATCTATCCCGCGCCGAGGTTCACGGCGTGGTCAGTTTTTATCACTATTTTCGCTCCAGCCCTCCCGGTCGAAATACTATCCAGATTTGCCGGGCGGAATCCTGCCAGGCCATGGGTAGCCGGGCATTAGAAGTCCATGCGCAACGGGCGCTACGATGTAAATTCAATCAAACCTCGGCCGACGGCGAGTTCACTCTGTTAGCAGTATATTGCCTGGGTAACTGTGCCTGCTCTCCGGCGGTACGGGTGGGAGATGAAGTTTACGGTCACGTAGACGCGGCGAAATTCGATTCTCTGGTGGCGGCATTGTCCACGTCCGAAGTGCAAGTAAAATGACCGCTGCCCTCACAAAAATATACGTTCCTCGAGATACCACGGCTTGTTCCCTGGGCGCCGACAGAGTCGCCGTAGTGATTCAACAGCACATAGAAAAAAACCAGTTGCCGCTGGAAATTGTACGCAATGGTTCTCGTGGCCTGTATTGGCTGGAACCCATGCTTGAGTTGGAAACCGAGCAGGGTCGTGTTGCCTACGGTCCAATAACGCCGGACAAGGTAGATGAGTTCATGGCGGCGGCGTGTTGGCTGAGAAGCGATCAGCATCCACTGTATCTGGGTCTGACCGAAGATATCGACTACCTGAAAAGACAGCAACGGCTGACATTTGCCCGTGTTGGCGTAATCGCTCCCACCTCCCTGGAGGATTATTGTCAACACGGTGGTTTCGCGGGGCTGCGGACCGCCCTGGCCATGAAACCGCAGGCCATCGTAAGCTGCGTGACCGATTCGGGTTTGCGCGGCCGCGGCGGAGCAGCGTTTCCCACCGGCATCAAATGGCAGACGGTGCTGGACACGGCCTCGCCGCAAAAATATATCGTCTGTAATGCAGATGAGGGAGATTCCGGTACCTATTCTGATCGTATGATTATGGAGAGTGATCCGTTTTCATTGCTCGAAGGCTTGATCATCGCCGCGTTGGCGGTGGGAGCAGATCGGGGTTACATCTATCTGCGTGAAGAATACCCTCTGGCTGAAGAAGTCCTGAACCGGGCGATAGACGTGGCCTACGCAAACGGCTATCTGGGCAAAGCTATCGCCGGTTCTAATTTCAGCTTCGATCTGGAGCTGCGGCTGGGAGCCGGTGCCTATATTTGCGGTGAAGAGACGTCCATGCTTGAGAGTCTCGAAGGCAAACGCGGGGAGGTGAGGTCGAAGCCGCCACTGCCTGCGATAAGTGGCCTGTTCGGGCAGCCGACCGTGGTCAATAATGTGATTTCCCTGGCTACGGTGCCGATTATCCTGGCGCAGGGCGCCGAGCATTATCAACGTTACGGCGCCGGTCGCTGTCGCGGCACCCTGCCATTTCAATTAGCTGGCAATATCAAATATGCCGGGCTGGTAGAATTGGCCTTCGGTTACAGCCTGAGAGACTTGTTAGAAGACTTTGGCGGCGGCACGCGCAGTGGTAGGCCGATGCGGGCGGTGCAGGTGGGCGGTCCCCTGGGCGCCTACTTACCGGAGAGTCAATGGGATACGGCGTTGGACTACGAGGCCTTTATCGAAATCGATGCGGTACTCGGTCACGGCGGTGTCGTTGCCTTCGACGACACCGTGGATATGAGCGAACAGGCGCGGTTCTCCATGGAGTTTTGCGCCATCGAGTCCTGCGGAAAATGTACGCCCTGCCGTATAGGTTCGGTGCGGGGTGTGGAGCTTATCGACAAAATTTGTGCCGGCAAGGCACCGGCACAGAATTCGATTTTACTCGAAGACCTGTGCTATACAATGGCCAATGCGTCGCTGTGTGCAATGGGGGGGATGACGCCAATTCCGGTACGCAGCGCCCTGGAACATTTTGCGGAAGACTTCGAAGTTGACGCCGGGCCCGCCTCCAGGCCATCGCCCCAAGCTTGAGTTGAGCTCACTATGTTACGATTTTTCGATGCAGACAAAGATTATGGTACTCCGGTCGCCGATGTCGCCGCCACCGATGTCGTCAGCCTGAGTATCGACGGCCGGCAGGTGCAGGTGCCGGCAGGCACATCGATCATGCGGGCTGCTGGTCAGTTGGATATCGATATCCCGAAACTCTGTGCCACCGATTCCTTGCAGGCATTTGGATCCTGCCGGCTCTGCCTGGTGAAGATTGAAGGCAGCAAGGGTGTTTCCGCGGCCTGTACTACGCCGGTTGAAGCGGGCCTGGTGGTTCACACCCAAACCGAAAAAGTCATCAGGCTGCGTCGAAACCTGATGGAGTTGTACATCTCAGATCATCCCCTGGATTGTTCGACCTGCCCCGCCGACGGCGACTGTGAGCTCCAGGATACGGCCGCAGCGCTGGGCGTCAGTGCAAGCCGATACGGATTCGAAGGTGAAAATCACTGCGCCGCCGAGAAAGATACTTCCCATACCTATTTCACCTTCGATGCCAGTAAATGTATCGTCTGCTCGCGCTGCGTTCGCGCCTGTGAGGAAATACAGGGCACTTACGCCCTGACCATAGAAGGGCGCGGGTTTGAATCGAGAGTTGTCGCCGGCCAGGCCGAAAATTTCGAGGATTCCGAATGTGTGTCATGTGGCGCCTGTGTACAGGCCTGCCCAACCACATCCCTGCTGGAAAATAGCGTAATCGATCGCGGTCTGCCGCAACGCAGCGTGGTGACAACCTGTGCTTACTGTGGTGTCGGCTGTGCCTTCAAGGCAGAGCTGAGGGGTGACGAAGTAGTGCGCATGGTTCCCTATAAGGATGGCGCAGCCAATAGCGGACACTCCTGTGTCAAGGGCCGCTTCGCTTATACGTACGCAACCCATCAGGATCGTGTGACGACGCCAATGATTCGCTCAAGTATTGACGAGCCCTGGCAGGTCGTCTCCTGGGATGAGGCGGTTACGTTTGCCGCCGGGCGCATTCGCGCTATTCAGAGTAAATATGGCAGAGAAAGTGTGGGTGGCATCACCTCTTCCCGTTGCACGAACGAGGAAACCTACCTGGTGCAGAAGCTGGTGCGGGCGGCTTTCGGCAATAACAATGTCGATACCTGTGCCCGGGTCTGCCATTCGCCGACGGGATACGGATTAAAAACCACCATGGGGGAATCGGCGGGAACCCAAACCTTCGCTTCGGTGGACAAAGCCGACGTGATCATGGTGATCGGTGCCAACCCCACCGATGCCCACCCGGTATTCGCTTCGCGCCTGAAGAAGCGCCTGCGCCAGGGGGCACGACTGATTGTTGCCGATCCCAGGCGCATCGATCTGGTTAAAAGTCCCCATGTCCGCGCCGATTATCATTTGGAATTGTTACCGGGAACCAACGTAGCCCTGATCAATGCAATCGCCCACGTGATTGTGACTGAAGGGCTCGAGGCCAAGGAATTTATTGCCGGGCGCTGTGAACAGGTCGCGTTCGAAAGCTGGAAACGCTTTATTTCTCAGCCACGTAACTCACCGGATGCGATGGCAGCGGTCACCGGTGTTGCCTCCGAGAAACTGGTTGCCGCGGCGAGACTCTTCGCCAGTGCAGACAACGGGGCTATCTATTATGGCCTCGGCGTAACCGAACATAGCCAGGGATCCACCATGGTGATGGGTATTGCGAACCTGGCGATGCTAACAGGTAACATCGGTAGGGAAGGTGTCGGTGTGAACCCATTGCGAGGTCAGAATAATGTACAGGGCGCCTGTGATATGGGTTCCTTTCCCCATGAACTTCCCGGTTACCGGCATGTCTCCGATGCGTCTGTGCGGGGTCTATTCGAGAAACACTGGGGGGTGAAAATCGATGATGAACCGGGCTTGAGAATTCCGAATATGTTTGATGCTGCCGTCTCCGGTAGCTTCAAGGGTCTGTACTGCCAGGGTGAGGATATCGCCCAGTCAGATCCCGACATTCAACATGTGGAAGCGGCTTTGCGCAGTTTGGAGTGTCTGATTGTGCAGGATCTATTTCTCAATGAAACCGCGAAGTTTGCTCATGTATTCTTACCCGGCGCGTCGTTTCTGGAAAAGGATGGCACCTTCACCAATGCAGAGCGCAGGATTTCTCCGGTGCGCAAGGTGATGGAGCCCTTGAGTGGCAAGGCCGATTGGGAAGCCACCATGGCCCTGTCTAACGCCCTGGGCTATACGATGAACTATAAGCATCCATCGGAGATCATGGATGAGATCGCCAGCCTGACCCCGACATTCAGCGGCGTTAGCTACGAAAAACTGGCAGAGTCCGGCTCGTTACAATGGCCGTGCACGGAGGATGCACCGGATGGCACACCGATCATGCATGTCGATGAGTTTGTGCGCGGCCAGGGTTTATTCGCCATCACCGAATATGTAGCCACCGATGAGAAGGTCAACAAACGCTTCCCCTTGCTGTTGACTACCGGGCGGATATTGTCCCAGTACAATGTGGGCTCCCAAACCCGCCGCACAGAAAATCAGAACTGGCATAGTGAAGATGTACTGGAAATCCATCCCCATGATGCGGAGGATCGTGGCATCAATGATCGCGAACTGGTGCGGGTCTGTAGCCGAGCAGGTGACACGGTGTTACGCGCGGATATCACCGATCGGGTACAGCCGGGCGTGGTCTACACCACTTTCCACCATCCCCAGACCGGTACCAATGTCATTACCACCGATAATTCCGATTGGGCCACCAACTGTCCCGAATACAAGGTCACTGCGGTGCAAGTGAACAAGGTGACCGGAGTTTCTGAGTGGCAGGCGCGCCGGGAAGTATTTTCTGCGCGACAAATTGCATTCATGGAGCAGGCAGATTCCTGATGGTGCCGGCGGGGGACAATAAATCGGCGCAGTCCAGCAAAGCGGGCGAGCCCGAGACTGCCGGCGTGGTCACGAGATCTGTAGAGGTCTGGCGTGGCTCTGCCGATGGCAATGCCAATGTCAGTGTTGCCGATTGCGTCGCCAGGGAAACGGCGGTCGCACTGGTTTATAACGGTGTCTCCCACGCCGTGATGATGGCAACTCCTCTGGATCTCGAAGCCTTCGCCCTCGGATTTAGCCTCAGCGAAGGCATTGTTAACAGTGCCGGGGATATTTACGAATGTGCCATCGACGAGGTCGAACTGGGTATCGAAGTGGCGCTTACCATATCGAGCCAGTGTTTCACGAAATTGAAGGATAAGCGTCGTAACCTGTCGGGTCGCACTGGCTGTGGAATTTGCGGCGCAGAATCACTACAACAAGTTCATCTGCCGATACCACCGGTAGTGGCCGATTTTTCCATATCCCATGTCGCCATCGATAGAGCGACCCGGGCGCTGGCGGAGCATCAGCCCTTGCAGGCCTTAACCGGGGCCTTGCATGCAGCCGCTTGGTGTGATGTGGACGGAAAGTTAGTGCAGGTTTGTGAAGATGTGGGCCGTCACAATGCCCTGGATAAATTGATTGGCCTGCTCTGGCAGCAGCAATCCGGCGAACAAAAAGGACTGGCGGGGCGAGCAGGTTGGCTCTTGATATCCAGTCGTGCCAGCTATGAAATATTGCAAAAATCGGCGATGGTAAATATTGCTATCGTGGTGGCGATATCCGCCCCAACTTCCCTGGCCATAGAGATCGCTGAACAGGCCGGTATCACGCTGATAGGGTTTTCCCGCGAAAATCGTCACATCGTTTATACTAATGCCCACAGGCTGTTGCCCAGCGGGGACTCTGCCTAATGGCCGGCACGGAACTGCAACATTTAATCAAGATGATGAACCAGATCTCGGACAATATGGCGCTGACAGAAAATGATGAACTTGCGGCGGCGAGGGTGGCGGATCATATCAAGCGATTTTGGGCGCGCTCGATGAAGGAAAAAATCATCAGCTATGCAAGCAGTGACGGCGAAATGCTGCAGGGGGTATCGATGGCAGCGATACGCCTGTTGCAGCCGCGCCCCTGATTGCCGCTAAGTCGTCAACATATCGATCGGGCCGAGACTCCCTGAGCCTAATCGGTCAGTCCCGACACTTCCATTCGTTCGCTGCTGGCGACGTTGACGACGGTACCGTCAATCGTCACAAAAGAGCGATCCTGCAATTGGAATTTATAGACCTGGTAAATTACCGGCGCGCTCTGATTGTCACGGTGCAGGCTTATGGTCAGTATATGGTGATCATCCTGCCAGCGAAAATAATATAGGCTGGCGCCGAGGCCAACCATGAGTACCAGGAACATATATGCCGCCGTGCGCATGTCTGAGGAGAGACTGTCATCTTTGGGCACGATGTTACTGGCTTTGGAGGCCTTGTCGGTATCGACACCGCTGCGGGGTTTGGCAGCGGTGGCAGGCGTTGACAGCTTGCGCTGTCTGAGGACCAGGAACGCGGCGATAATAACCGCCAGGGTGAGAAGGAATTTACTCAGCATGGGTAGAATTGTTCCTGGTTTCGAGGTTCAACTACGATGATAGCAGTGGGCTTGGCAGCTTAGCCAGAGAATTGAGACCCGGCCTTCACAGTGCAATAATTCGGGTCCCAGCCGACTATGGCGACCGCAAGACAACGGGTCCGGTAACGACTCACTGTCTAAGCGGAAATAGTTCGAGCCACATCCGGTCTGTTAACCATTGCTAACTATTGAGTCCATGAGTGGGCAATTCATTGCTGAACGATTTATCCACAAAAAAACCAGTCAACACCGGCCGACCGCATGTGTCCCCGGGTATGCCACCGCTGGATAGTAGTGGACGCGCCACATCCTTTTTTGAATTTTGGCCGACGTGGCTGATGTATCTCCCGGTGGTGGTGCAATGGCTGCTGCTATCGGTGTGGCATCGCAGCTTGAGTCTGCCACTGATCGCGAACCCGGCGATCCCGCTTTCCGGCATGGTGGGTGTGGCAAAATCGGCTGTGTTCGATGTGGCTGGTGCAGATGCCCGGCGTTGGATACTGCCATGGACTCTGCACCAGATAACGGATGAGTTGGTGGAAGTTCAATGTCAGTCTGTCATGGCGGCGCTGGCGTCGGCGGGCCTGGGCCTGCCAATCGTCGGCAAACCCGAGATTGGCTGTCGCGGCGTCGGCGTCAAATTATTACAATTCGAACATCAGCTAAAGGCGTACCTGGCCAGTTTCCCCGCTGGCGGCTGGATTCAATTTCAGCAGCTAAGCGAGTGGGATGCCGAAGCCGGTGTTTTCTACGTGCGTGAGCCCGATGCATCCCGGGGCGAGGTAACGTCTTTAACGCTCAAATATATACCCTACGTGGTTGGAGATGGTTGCCGTACCCTGGGCGAGCTGGTGGCCGCCGAGCCACGGGCGGGTGAACTGCTACATCTGTATCGCAACCGCCATGGCGATAAGTGGCAATCGGTCATTGCCGCCGGTGAGCCGTATCGCCTGATATTTGCTGCCAGTCATAGCCGTGGTGCCGTGTTCAGGGACGCCAACCGTCTAATTACTACAGAACTGTCACAGGCTCTGGACAGGATCTTCGACGATATTCCCGGCTTCTACTATGGCCGCCTGGATGTGAAATTCAAAGACCTGGATAGCCTGCTGGCCGGCAAAGATTTTGTCATCATTGAAATAAATGGTGCCAGTTCCGAATCTATTGGCATATGGGACCGTAATGCAGGGTTCTGGGCCGCGATACTTACCCTGTTGCGGCAGTACAATACCCTGTTTAAACTGGGTCGCGCGAACCGCAGACGCGGGCATAAATCACCGGGCTTGCTGGCCCTGTTGAAAGCCTGGCGCTTTGAGAATCAACTTGTGAAACAGTATCCAGAAAATGACTAATCCCTGCAGGCTTCCCTTTAAACCCAGGTTCGTCTCTTCTGTGCTGGAGAAATTATTGGGTCTGGATCGTCTCGGGGCGATCTATGACGCCAGGCCCCGGGGATTGAGTCCCCATGAATTCAATCAGTACACGCTCGATGCACTGGGTGTGTCTGTGCAGCTGAACAGTGGCGAAAACCTGGATACGATTCCTCGTACCGGGCCCCTGCTGATCGTGGCCAATCACCCCCTCGGTGGTCTGGAAGGTGTTGCGATCGCCAGGGTGATTGCCGATATTCGGCCCGATTTGCAGGTTCTGACCAATGAGTTGCTTTGCCGAATTCCCGAACTTTCGGATCTGTTTATCGGTGTCGATGTACTCTCCAGCAACGCGGCGGCTGGCAATCTGGCCAGCATAAAACGGCTGCACAAGCATCTGAAAAATGCCGGTGCGGTGTTGATATTTCCTGCCGGCATGGTGTCTACCTATGTTTTCAGCCAGCGCCGGGTTCAGGACAGACCTTGGAATCGTCTGGTGGGCCGGTTATTGAAACGCTACCAGTGCACCTGCCTGCCGATCTACGTCGCCGGCGGCAACAGTGCGTATTTTTACGCCGCGGGGATGCTGCATCCACGCCTGAGAACTGCCCTGCTGCCGCGCCAGTTAGCCAATAAAAAAGGCTTTGTGCTGGAGTTAACCATCGGTCGCGCGGTGCCGGCACCCGAGTTGAGATTATTGCAGAGCCCCAAGGCAGTCACCGATTACCTGCGTGTGAGCACCGACGCCCTGGCGCAGACGCGAACGCAGCAACAGCCGAGTAGCGAACAGACCATCGATAGGCTGGATCAGCCAGCGGTTAGCAGCGAGCTGCTGCAGGCAATCGATGAACTGGAAGAATTCCGCCTGATCGAACATGAAGAGCTGGATGTTTATTGCGCACCATTTTCGCGTCTCGGGGCCATCATGGAGCAAATTGCCATCGCCAGAGAGGTCGCATTTCGCTCCGTAGGCGAAGGTACCGGCCTGTCCAATGACTCGGATCGATTCGATCCACATTACCTGCACCTGTTTCTGTGGGATAAGGCGAGGCAGCGAATTGCCGGTGCCTATCGCATCGGTCTGGTGGATGAAATTATTGCGGAGCACGGAATCAAGGGGCTCTACAGCAGGTCTCTGTATAAGTACGATGACAGCTTCATCAGGCAATTGGGTGCCGCCATCGAAATGGGCAGATCCTTTATTCACCCCGACTATCAGCGTCGGGCCGTATCACTGAATTTACTGTGGCGGGGAATCGGCAAGATACTGGTGCAAAGGCCCAGGTATCACACTTTATTTGGCTCGGTAAGCATCTCCCGTGAGTACAGCGATCTGGCCCGCGCCTTGATCGCCGATACCATGCTCGAAAATTTCAAAGCCAAGGAATTCGAACGGCTGGTGAAACCCATAACACCCCATGTGATATTGAACAGAGTCTGGAGTAAAGAATTTCTGGGCGAGCTAGCCAATATCAAAATGTTAGGAAAACTCATCGGTCGTTGCGATCCGGGTAAGGCAGTACCGGTGTTGCTGCGTCACTATTTGGCATTGAATGGCAAGCTGGTGTGTTTCAACGTGCATTCCGGTTTTAACAATTCCCTGGAAGGCTTGATTATCGTCGATGCTCGAAAAACCCAGGCGAAGACACTGATTCGGTTTCTGGGTGCGCAGGGCTATGAACGTTTCATGGCGTTCCACTCTCTACAGGATTCAGCCTGATTGTAACGCGCCGGAACCCCGTTGCAGACTCCCGCGGCGAGCCCTATAATTGTCCCATGAGCAGATTTATTGCCGTACTTCAGCTTCTGATGGCCGTGATCATAGCGGTGGCTGCCATCGCCACCAGTATCAATCTAATCCTAATCTCGACCCGTCCGGAAACTATCTCCGTCGTCAACACTATGATTGGCCAGGGTGTCCTGATTATCTGCATGCTCGCAATCGCCAATATCCTGTTTCGAAAAGGCCTGCACGCGCTGAAGGCAGCAGGGCAATCAGACAGTAAATCCAGCTAGGTATATCCGACTCCTCCCCAATCCCTCACGGTGGCCTGAAAGGCATTGAAACCGGCGCTTTCGGCCATAGAATGCGCCCTTCATCCGGTTTCGGGAATAAGCTGCACAGATTCTGGAGAAAGGAGTATAATTCGGCGCTTTTCCGACTCCCAGTGCCAAATTGATGATAATTATTGAAGATACCAACAGTTTCTCCCAACTGCAGCAAAGTTGCGTCGCCACCATTGGCAAGTTCGATGGTGTGCATCTGGGTCATCAACTGATACTGGATCAACTCAAGCACAAGGCAGAGCAACTGAACCTGCCCTCACTGGTGATACTGATAGAACCCCATCCGGAGGAATTTTTTGCCGGCCCCGGTGGAGATAGTCCGGCGCGGCTGACCTCTCTGCGGGAGAAAATGGCGCTGCTGGAAAGTTTCGGGATTGATTTCGTGTTTCAGCTCACCTTCGACAAGGCCCTGAGCGAATTGAGTGCACAGGACTATATACAAGACATCCTGGTGGACGGCCTCGGCATCGCCTGTTTCATCGTCGGCAATGATTTTCGCTTCGGCCACAAGCGCCAGGGAAATTTTTCCCTGTTGCGGTCAAAGGGCAAGGAGTTCGGCTTCGAGGTGCTGGAAACTGCGTCCTATGAACGCAATGGCCAGCGCATCAGTAGCACTTTCATTCGGGAACAGTTGGCGAAAGCAAATTTTGAACTGGTGGAACAATTATTAGGCAGGCCTTATTCCATAGAAGGTGAGGTGGTGAGAGGGCAGCGACTCGGCACCGACCTGGGCTTCCCTACCTGCAATATCGACCCCCAGCGGCGACGCATTCCATTGCACGGAGTCTTTGCCTGTGAAGTGAGGCTAGGCGACTGTTACCGACAGGCGGCGGTGAATATCGGCTACCGGCCAACGGTGACCGACGACGGTAATGCCTTGTTGGAAGCCCACATACTAGACTTTGACGAAGACCTCTATGGCAAGACTATCGAGGTAATATTCAGGCAAAAAATCAGAGAAGAATTGAAATTTGATGGTCTCGATGCGCTGAAGCAGCAAATAGGCGTCGACGTGGCGCAAGTACGGGAAATATTGAATGCGCCAAGAATTTAACCGCCGTGTTGCATAACACTCGAAGCTTGTCCTACCGACAGAGACACTAACAGGGATTTTGAACGGCAATAATGAGTGATTACAAAGACAGCTTAAATCTGCCATATACCGAGTTCCCCATGAAGGCCAACCTGGCCCAGCGGGAGCCGGTGATGCTTGAAAAATGGCAGCGGCTCAAGCTTTATCAACGCATCCGTGAGAAGAACCGCGGCAAGCCCAAATTCGTATTGCATGACGGGCCCCCATACGCCAACGGCGATCTGCACCTGGGTCATGCCATTAACAAGACCCTGAAAGACATCGTGGTGAAGTCCAGAGGGCTGAGTGGATTCGACGCACCCTATATACCCGGCTGGGACTGCCATGGCTTGCCCATCGAACATAATGTAGAGAAGAAGAAGGGCAAGGCCGGCGAGAAAATCACCCATGCCGAATTCCGCAAGGCCTGCCGTGAATACGCCAGCACCCAGGTGGAAATCCAGAAACAGGGCTTCATCCGGCTGGGAGTTTTTGGCGACTGGGATAATCCCTACCTGACCATGGATTTTGACACGGAAGCCAATATTGTCCGTGCCCTGGGCAAAATCGTGGAAAACGGCCATCTGGTGAAAGGCTATAAGCCGGTTTACTGGAGTGTGGTGGGGGCATCGGCGCTGGCGGAGGCGGAGGTCGAATACCAGGATAAAACCTCTTTCGCCATCGACGTACGATTCAGGGTGCGAGATGCCGAGGCCTTGATGACTGCCATCGGTGCCGAAGCTGGCGCTGACGACGCACTGCCAATCTCCGTGCTTATCTGGACAACCACCCCCTGGACCTTGCCTTCGAATCAGGCGGTGTGCCTGCACGGTGATCTCGAATATGCCCTGGTGCGTTGTGAACTCGGTGCCGAGCCTGAATTGGTGTTGCTGGCCAGTGCCATGGTCGCCGAGGTATTGGCTCGTTATGGCTGCGAGGAATTTGAAATTATTGCCGAGGCAAAGGGCTCGGCCCTTGAAAATCTCTTGCTTCACCATCCCTTTGTCGAGCGAGAAGTACCGATCATCCTCGGTGAGCACGTCACTATCGAGGCCGGCACCGGTGCCGTGCATACGGCACCGGATCACGGTATCGACGATTTCAATGTGGGCCAACTTTATGGCCTGGGAACTCTCAACCTGGTGGATGAAAACGGTGTCTTCACCGCTGCCGCCGGAGAGTTTGCCGGCGCCCATGTGTATAAGGTGGACGCCCAAGTCATTGCCGCATTGAAGGCAGGAGGCAACCTGGTAGCCGAGGACACCATCACCCACAGCTATGCCCATTGTTGGCGCACGAAGACGCCCCTGATCTATCGCGCGACGCCGCAGTGGTTTATCAGCATGACTGAAAAAGATTTGCTGGGTTCCGCCCTCGAGGCGGTTGCCGATGTGCAATGGATTCCAGAGTGGGGCAGGACGCGCATCGAACTCATGCTGAAAGGCAGCCCCGACTGGTGTATTTCCCGACAGCGTACCTGGGGTGTGCCAATCACCTTATTTGTTCATAAGGAAACCCAGGCCCTGCATCCGAATACGGCGGAGTTGTTCGAACAAGTCGCCAAGCGCATCGAACTCTCTGGCATCGAAGCCTGGTTCGAGTTGAAGCCGGAAGAATTGCTGGGTGAAGATGCCCCCGACTACGAAAAGGTCAGCGACACGCTGGATGTCTGGTTTGATGCCGGGGTTACTCATTATTCGGTATTGCAAGAACGGGAAGAGCTCCAATACCCGGCCGATCTCTACCTGGAGGGCTCCGATCAGCACCGTGGTTGGTTCCTGTCTTCCCTGAAGACCGCTATCGCCATGTACGGCAGCGCGCCCTATAAGCAGGTGCTGACCCACGGCTTCTTCGTCGATGCCGAGGGCAAGAAGATGTCCAAGTCGGTGGGCAACACCGTGGCACCGGAGAAGATCTATCAGCAGTATGGCGCCGATATCCTCCGGCTGTGGGTGGCGGCGACCGACTACCGTGGCGAAATGACCGTCTCCGACGAAATCTTCAAGCGTGTCGCAGATGCTTACCGGCGGATTCGAAACACCGCCAGGTTCATGTTGGCAAACCTGAATGAGTTTGAGCCGGCAGACGATTTGGTCGCTCCCGATCAGATGCTGGCGCTGGACTACTGGATCGTACGCCAGTGCCAATTGCTGCAAAAGGAAGTAATCGATCATTATCATAGCTACAATTTTTTGAATATTTACCAGGCTATCCACAATTTTTGCGTGATCGAACTGGGCGGCTTCTATCTCGATGTCATCAAGGACCGACAATACACGACCCAGACTGCCGGCATTCCCCGACGATCTACACAGAGTGCCATGTATCACATATTGGAAATGCTGAGTCGACTAATTGCACCGATCCTCTGCTACACGGCGGACGAAATCTGGGAAAATATTCCCGGCACCAGGGTGGAGTCGGTTTTTCTCAGCGATTTCGATGCCGCCGAAGAGGATTACGGAGAGTCGGCGGATTTTTCCGATGATTTCTGGCGTCAGTTAATGGCCATTAAAACAGCCGTGAACAAGGAATTGGAAACCAGACGTGCAGAAAAGACGGTGGGTTCGGGCCTGAGCGCAGAAATAGATTTGTACTGCAGCGATGAATTGGGCCAACAATTGCATCGACTGGGTGACGAGTTGCGATTTGCAATGATCGTGAGTCGAGCCACGGTTAGTCCGCTGGCAGAAGCCGGTGCCGATGCGGTAGACACGCAAGTGGACGGACTAAAACTTCGCGTGTCGGCATCGCTACGGCCGAAGTGTGAGCGCTGTTGGCACCATCGTGAAGACGTTGGCAGCGATGCTTCTCACCCGCAGCTGTGTCAACGCTGTGTCGACAATATCGAGGGTGCGGGTGAAAAACGCAGTTTCGCGTAAAAAAAGGGGCGGAGTCAATTTTCACTCCAGCCTTTATGAATTTGGTATCTTTCAATGAAAATCGCTTCCGACCCCTTTTTTTGTGGATAGCAACGATGACATTCAGATCGAACCGGGATCACTCGTCAGTCTGCACTTTTCCCTGGCGCTCACCGATGGTCAGGTAATCGATTCCAATTTCGCAGCCCCGGCAGCGACATTTCGCCTGGGCGACGGTAGTATGCTGCCGGGTTTCGAAGCGGCTCTTATTGGCTTGAAACCAGGTCAGGAGCTGGAAACCTTACTAGAGCCCGAACAGGCGTTCGGGGCGGTAAATCCCAAGAATCAACACCGTTTCCCCATTGCCAAATTCAAAAAATTACTGGAAGATGAGTTAATAGCAACAGAAGTTGGCGCTGTGGTGTCCTTTAAAGACGCGGCAGGATTTGATCTTCCCGGCGTCATCGCCGAAATCTCTGAACAGACTATCGCTGTGGATTTTAATCATCCACTGGCGGGAAAGCGGATCGTCTTCAAGGCAAGCATTGTGGCGGTATTAGCAGCGGACGTCGCCAGCGTCGAGGTGAAACTTTGAGACTCCCTGGATTCCTTATTCTGGATAGCATACTGACGACCAAGATAAACCCATGAATATCACGCCACCATCACAATCTACGGCCTTTATTCATCTTGCCAATCCCCGGGGATTTTGTGCTGGAGTGGATCGCGCGATCGATATCGTCAGTCGGGCGCTGGATATTTTTGGTGCGCCGGTCTACGTGAGGCACGAAGTCGTACATAATAAATTCGTGGTGGACAGCCTGCGTAATCGCGGTGCCATATTCGTGGAGGAGCTGGACGAGATTCCGGAATTGGATTCCCGTAAGCGGCCCTCGATCGTTATCTTCAGCGCCCATGGTGTTTCCCAGAAAATCAGGGAAGAGGCCAAGGCTAAGGGATTCAAGGTGTTCGATGCCACCTGCCCCCTGGTTACCAAGGTCCATCTTGAGGTGACGNACTTTAGCCAGTCTGGCAGGGAATGTGTTTTGATCGGCCATGCGCATCATCCCGAGGTAGAAGGCACCATGGGTCAGTATGACGATAGCGCTGGCGGCAGTATTTATCTAGTGGAGTCGGTGGCTGATGTCCAGGTATTGCGGGTACAGAACCCAGAGCGGCTTTCCTATGTCACTCAGACCACACTGTCGATGGATGACACCTCCAAGGTAATCGATGCGCTTCAGGAGAAATTTCCCTCAATCCAAGGACCGCGCAAAAAAGATATTTGCTATGCGACACAGAATCGGCAGGACGCGGTCAAGCAACTGGCACTGGAATGCGAGTTATTGCTGGTGGTAGGGTCGGTGAATAGTTCGAATTCCAATCGCCTGAAGGAATTGGCAGAGCGTCTGGGTTGTGAAGCCTATTTGATCGATAGTGCTGAGGATATTGAGTCGGGCTGGTTTCTGGATAAATCCCGGTTTGGCATCACCGCGGGCGCGTCGGCGCCGGAAGTACTGGTGCAGGAGGTGGTGGCGAGACTGAAGGAGATTTGTCAGCAAGAGCCGGTGGAGCTAAAGGGTGCGAAAGAAAATATCGTCTTCAGTACGCCGAGGGAGCTCCGTGTCTGACCCTGGCGGCTTATCGCCACCACCGGCTCCTTAGACTCCACACCTAAAAGCTCGAGGCCCGCATCACAACTGATCCAGCTGCCTAAGTTTTTCCTGTAGTGCAGCCAGTGCCGCAGACATTTCAGTTTGTTTGCTACGCTCCTTATCGACCACGGCAGCGGGTGCGTTGTCGACGAATTTCTGCTTGCCAAGTTTCCCCTCAACGGCCTTCAGACCAGCTTCGAGCTTGGCAATTTCCTTCTGCAGTCGCGCGCGTTCGGCCTCAACATCGATAAGTCCCGCCATTGGAACCAGGATTTCCAAGCCGCCGTGGAGTTGGGTGGCGGCAACGGGGGCTTGCTGATCCGGCGCCAGCCATTCTATATTTTTGAGTTTGGCAAGTTTTTGCAGATAAGGTTTGTAGCTCTGTAATCTTGATTTGTCCCCATCCTCGGTGCCGCGCAGAAACACGTCGATCGACTTCGCCGGAGAAATATTCATCTCGCCACGGATGTTTCGAATCGCTGTGATTATGCCTTTAAGCCATTCGATACCGTCTTCGGCCTCGGTGTCTATCTGGGCTTTATCAAAAACAGGATAGGCCCCCAGCATCACACTATCGCCAGTAATTTGCAGCAGGGGCGCCACCCGCTGCCAGATTTCTTCGGTGATGAAAGGCATGAATGGGTGCAGCAGGCGCAAGCTCTTCTCCAGTGTGGACAGCAACGCCCAGCGCGTCGCTTCGGCAAACGCTGGATCTGCATCTTCATCCCAGAGAATGGGTTTGGACAATTCGAGGTACCAGTCGCAGTACTCGTTCCAGATAAATTGATGCAGTGCCTGGGAGGCCAGGTCGAAACGATAATTGGCCATTGCCTGTTCTACTTCCTGCGCGGTTTTCTCGAAGCGACTGAGGATCCAACGATCGGCTATGGACAAATGCATTACGGCTGCGTCCGCGTTGGCCACGGATTTATCCTCGGTGTTCATGAGCACATAACGAGCCCCGTTCCATATCTTGTTGCAGAAGTTGCGAAAACCTTCGGTCCTGCCCAGGTCAAACTTGATATCCCTGCCAGTCGAGGCCAGGGAGTAGAAGGTGAATCGAAGCGCATCGGTACCATAGCCGGTGATGCCGTCGGGAAATGATTCCCGGGTGTGCTTCTCAATCCTTTGTCGTTGCTGCGGCTGCATCAGATCGGCGGTGCGCTTCTCAATTAATTGCTCCAGGTCGATACCATCGATCAAGTCGATCGGATCGAGTACATTGCCCTTGGATTTGGACATTTTCTGTCCATGCTCATCCCGCACCAGGCCGGTGATGTAAACTTGCTTGAAGGGGATCTCACCGGTGAATTTAAGCGTCATCATGATCATGCGGGCGACCCAGAAGAAAATAATGTCGAAGCCGGTAACCAATACGTTGGTTGGGTGAAAGCGATCGAAAAATTCCCGCTCATCGGGCCAGCCCAAGGTGGAGAAGGTCCACAGCGCCGAGGAAAACCAGGTATCCAGAACATCTTCATCCTGGTGCAACTGAATCTCGGTGCCGAGGCCATGGCTGGCACGCACGTCTGCTTCGCTGTGACCAACATACACCTTGCCATCTTCATCATACCAGGCCGGAATCCTATGTCCCCACCATAGCTGGCGGGAGATGCACCAGTCCTGGATATTTCGCATCCAGGCGAAGTAGGTGTTCTCCCAGTTTTTCGGAACGAATTCGATAGCGCCGTCTTCTACCGCCCTGATCGCGGGGTCGGCTAGCGTCTGCACCGCCACATACCACTGGTTGGTGAGATAGGGCTCGACGATAACACCGCTGCGGTCACCCCGTGGCACCTTCAGTTTGTGCGGCTCAATTTTTTCGAGCAGACCGATGGCCTCGAGATCGGCGATCACTTTTTCCCGGGCGTCGAATCTATCCATGCCCTGGTAAAGCGCCGGCGCATTCTCGTTGATAGCGGCATCTGCAGTGAAGATGTTGATCACTTCCAGCTTGTTGCGCTTGCCCAGTTCATAGTCATTAAAGTCATGGGCCGGAGTGATTTTGACGCAGCCGGTACCAAATTCTGGGTCCACATAGTCGTCAGCGATGATGGGTATTTTCCGATCGCAGAGGGGTAAGTCCACGAACTTGCCCACAAGGTGGCTAAAGCGCTGGTCTTCCGGGTGCACCGCGACCGCGGTATCGCCCAGCATGGTTTCCGGCCGGGTCGTGGCGACGGTGACATGTTCATCGCTGCCTGAGACCGGATAGCGGAAGTACCACAGGAAACCGTTTTCTTCCTCAGAGATGACTTCGAGATCGGATATAGCTGTGTGTAATTGCGGATCCCAATTGACGAGGCGATTGCCGCGATAAATTAAACCCTCTGTATACAGATCGATGAAGACTTTCTCTACCACCGAGGAGAGCTGCGGGTCCATGGTAAAGCGCTCCCTGGTCCAGTCCAGAGATGATCCCATGCGTCGCAGCTGCTGGGTGATGATGCCACCCGACTCCTGTTTCCATTCCCAGACCTTGGCCACGAAAGCGTCACGCCCGAGCTGCTGGCGACTGCTGCCGGCGGCAGCGAGGCGCCGCTCTACTACCATCTGGGTAGCGATACCGGCGTGATCTGTGCCTACCTGCCACAGCGTCTGGCGGCCCAGCATTCGATGGTAGCGGGTAAGCGCGTCCATGATCGCGTGTTGAAAACCATGGCCCATGTGCAGGCGCCCGGTAACATTCGGCGGTGGGATGACGATGCAATAGGGCTCACCGTCGCCCTGGGGCGCAAAATAGCCCCGTTCTTCCCAGGTGTGGTACCAGTGATCTTCGAGCTGCTGTGGTTGGTAAGTCTTATCCATGGCTTCGCTGTGCAAATCTGGTTTCTTCGTGTCGATTTATCGCGCTGTAGTTTAAGGTAATAGTTTAAGGCAATAGTTTAGGGCAATAGTTTAGGGCAATAGTCCAGTGCAACAGTTCAGAGTAAAAGTTCTCGTCATTAGTTATCGACAATAAGTGCCAGCGCTGCTGTGAAAGGGCGCGATTATACATGATGGCGGCGCAAGCACCGAGGCGTTGTTATATCTTATGGGTCTCGGGCGAATGACCCTGGTCTTTATAGAAGCGGTAACGCACTCTGCCTTGTTCCAGGCTGTCCTGATCCGCACTGACTATTTCATTCACACGGGCGAAGTCCAGGTGACTGGTGTGGGTGTCGGCACTGAGATTGATCAGCACATCATCGTGACTGCCGTCCGGCAACTGCGAGCTGATCACTATTGATTCATTGCCGGTTTTCTCATCGAGCAGCCCATGCGGCACGAAGCTGGTGGCCTGGTATTGCCAGAGCATGTCATCCAGCCGTTTTGCCTGCTCTGTCGATTGGGTCTGAATGAACACCCGATGTCCCAGCTTCCAGGCCTTGTCTATCAACCGGCAGGCAAACAGGATGCGGGCGTCCGAACCTTCTTCACTGAGCGTGTAAAAACTAATCTGGGTCATTGCTGCCGGATTCAGGCTTTCTGCCCAAGCAGATATTCCATCAACAGGCCCACAGGTCTCCCGGTGGCGCCTTTCAGAGCCCCGCTGTGCCAGGCACTGCCGGCAATATCCAAATGCGCCCAGCGATACTTCTCGGTGAAGCGGGAAAGGAAGCAGGCGGCGGTAATGGTGCCTGCTCGAGGTCCGCCAATATTCGCAATGTCGGCGAAATTGCTATTGAGCATGGATTGGTACTCTTCCCAAAGGGGCAACTGCCAGGCCGGATCGAGGCTTCGTTCTCCGCACTGTCGCAAGGACTTCGCCAGTTTGTCGTTATTGCTGAGTAGCGCCGTGACGTGGGAGCCAAAGGTCGCCACGGCGGCACCGGTCAGCGTCGCGATGTCGATGACGCTACGTGGGTTGAAGCGGGCGGCGTAGGTGAGGGCGTCACACAGTACCAGACGGCCCTCGGCATCGGTATTAAGCACCTCGATGGTCTTGCCTGCCATGCTGGTGACGATGTCACCCGGCTTAGTGGCTTTGCTGCCTGGCATATTTTCGACGGCGCCGATGATGCCGATGACGTTGATCGGCAGTTTCAGGTCGGCGCAGCAACTCATGACAGCGATGACACTGGCGGCGCCACACATATCGAATTTCATCTCGTCCATAGCCGCGCCAGATTTGAGGCTGATGCCGCCGGTATCGAAGGTGACGCCCTTGCCCACGAGGACATGGGGCTTGCTATCGGCTCTGGCACCGTTGTGCCGAATCACGATCAATTTGGCTTCCTCGGCGGAGCCGGCAGATACCGAGAGCAGCGAGCCCATGCCCAGCCGCGCCATTTGTTTCTCGCTCAACACCTTGACCGTCAGGGACCGATTACGATTACCGAGGTCTTTGGACTTTTTCGCCAGATAGCTGGGGGTGCAGATATTGCCTGGCAAGTTGCCTAACTGCCGCGCACGATTGATGGCCTTGCCGATGGCCTGGCCCTGTTTCAGACCTGATTCCAGCTGCTTGCGTCGGCTACGGTTGCTAGCGGAGAGGCTGATCGCCTTGATAGTCGGGCTCCTGCTCTTCTTGCTCTTGGTGGTGTCATAACTATAGCTGGTGCGCTCTGCCTGTTGCGCTAGGCGTGCGGCTAGCCACGCGGGCTCGCGATCATTGAGTTCGAGACTCGCCAGGGCAAAATGGACGCTGCTGGCATTCAGAGTGAAGGCTTTTTTCAAGCTGGAAGCCAGGAGTTTCGCCGCATTTTTAGCGCTCATCTTGCGGCGATCGCCGCCACCGACGAGCAGCAGTCGCTTCGCCGCCGACCCTACGGGATCATGAATCAGGTGAGTTTCACCGAGCTTGCCGGTGAAATCACCGCTGCGCAGTAACTTACTCAGGGCCTTCTTCGCCGCAATGTCGATCAAGCCGGCTTCGTCGCTGAGAATGCCCTTACTCCAGATGACCGCCACCAGGCAATCTGATTTAATTTTTCCCACCGATCCTACTTTAATTGAAAACTTCATGAATGTTTCTTAACTCCATTGTTGCTTTGAGTGCCCGGTCGGGGCGGTATTAACTTTTGCCGACAATCCTAAAGTTATTCAATTGCTTAAGCAACCGGGTAGTCGAGGTAAATGGCCTTGGACCAGGCCCGGAAGTCTGACCGTTGGCGCTACCGAATAACTGTCACACATCATCAAATGTAGTTCCCATTCATCAACAACACCAAACTTGCCTTGTTATTGAACCAAGAGCATTATGCGTTGTCACAAGGTATTGATTGTCAGTAGTAATTATCATTCGGAGTTGCCATGCCTCGCATTAAAGTCTCAGTCCCAGACCATTTTTTATTCAGCATGGAACGCAGTGTCGGCATCAGCGACGTCAATTACGCGAAACACCTAGACAGCGTGGCCATGGTGAAAATCCTGCACGAGGCTCGACTTCAGTTCTTGGCCGGTCTCGGTTTCACGGAAGGGAATATCTTCGGTCTTGGCATGGTAGTAACTGATCTCGCGGTGGACTACCGCTCGGAATCATTTGCCAACGACTCGCTAATCATCGACGTGGGTGTGAGCGGCTTTAATCGCTACGGTTTTGATATTGGCCTGCAGGTGACCAATAGCGCGTTGGAATCGGTGGTCTGCAACGCCAAGATGGGCGTGGTGTTCTTCGATTTCGATAGGCACAAGATCACCGAACTGCCACCGGCATTCAAAGCCATTCTTGAACAGCCTGAGTCCCGGGTCGCCTAGCCCGAATATTTCACCAGTTGCCTGAAGTTTAACGCCGAGATTTCGTGTTTTGGGCGTACTGTTGAAATATCCAGGCTAGCTCGACCCGGAGCCGACAGCCGACTTCTGAGACATTACTGTATTGTTCAGAGCCGCCCCAGTACACTGCGCTCTCACGGTGTAAGGACAGCTAATCAGAGGTTCGCTAGTCAATTTGATCATTTTCCGTTATCTCAGCAAACAGATAATGCAGGTGATGGCTGCCGTCACCCTGATATTGCTAGTGGTGACGCTCACCAGTCGCTTTATTCAATATCTGGGCGATGCAGTAGCCGGCAGATTGGCATCCGATGTCCTGTTACTGCTGATGTTCTACCGCTTGCCGGACTTCCTGCTGGTTATCATTCCCCTGGCCCTGTTCCTCGCCATCTTGCTGGCTTACGGCCGCATGTATGCCGAAAACGAAATGGTTATTCTCTTCGGTGCCGGCTTCAGTGAACGCAGGCTATTGCTGTTCACCCTCGGTAGTTCGACTGCCGTGCTGGTGTTGATCGCTGTCCTCAGTTTGCTGGTCACGCCCTGGGGTATACGCCACACCGAACAACTCAAACAGAATCAGGAGCAGCTCACCGAAATTGATCTGATCGTGGCTGGTCAATTCCAGACTTTCAGCGAGGGCGATCGCGTAACTTATGCCGAGCGCATCAGAAGAGACAGCGACTCTCGCAGTCGTCTGGAAAACGTGTTTGTCGCCAGTAGTGCACAGACCGACGGTGAGCAGACCCTTCGAATTACCATAGCCGAATCGGCGCGCCCGGAAATCGATGCTGCCACCGGTGCCCGCTTCATGCGCTTGGAGAATGTGATGCAGTATGATGGTGTGCCAGGCCAGGCTGAATTTACCGTCGGCCAATTCGATGTGCAGTCCATTCTGTTGCCCGAGGCCACCGAATTTGACTTGGTACTGGAAGAAAAAACCCTACCTACACTAGCCCTAATCGGTGCCACGGATCCTCAGCAGCAGGCGGAATTGCAGTGGCGCTTGTCCATGTTGCTGCTGATTCCGGTAATTACCCTGATCGCCGTTCCCCTGAGCAGGGTGGATCCGAGGCAGGGTCGATACGGCAAGCTGTTTCCCGCCACGGTGCTGTATGCCGTCTATTTTTTACTGCTGCAATATGCCAAAGATTTACTTGCCGAAGGTGATATCAGTAGCGTCATCGGTATGTGGTGGGTACACCTGTTGTTTTGTGGCATCGCATTCGCTGTCTATCGTCTGCCCGCCCTGGGGAATCGTCTTGCGAGGGGTGCAAAAGCATGAATGTTGCAGGTCAGCATAGATGAAACTACTGGACAGCCATATTCGCAACACGGTTTTGCTATCCATGCTGGTGGTCATCTCCCTGACTGCCACCCTGGACCTGCTGCTCACGCTGGCTGATCAACTCGGAGACACGGACGAAAATTTCTCCATGTTTAATGCCCTCACCTTCGTTTTATATACCACTCCCACCAGTATTTACGAATTGTTGCCCTTCACGGCACTGGGTGGTGCGCTTATCGGGCTCGGAGTGTTGGCATCCAACAACGAACTGGTCGTCATGCAGGCAGCCGGGGTGAAGATATGGCGTATCGTATGGGCGGTATTGAAACCCACGCTGTTCATCATGGGGCTGAGCCTGTTACTAGGGGAATATGTGTCGCCGCCGTTGGAGCAGATTGCCCGTAGCAACAAGGCCATACAACGTAGCGGCAATGAGGCTATCAATACGGAGCAGGGCAGCTGGCGGAAAATAGGCAACGAATATATTCATATCAATGCCATCGCGCCGGGAGGTGAACTGCTCTACGGCATTACCCGTTACCAGCTGGATGCAGATCGCAGAATCGTCGCCACCAGTTTCGCCGCATCGGCAAACTATATCGAAGACGATGAGAACAGCTTCTGGCAGCTGAACGATGTCGATGCAAGTTTTCTATCTGCCGACGCGATCTCGGTTCAACACTATTTGCAGGAAGACTGGCAGGTGGACCTGTCCCCGGAAATCCTGAGTATGTTGTTGGTACGACCAGACCGGCAGTCTATTTCCGGGCTCTACCGCTTCGCCCGCTTCTTCGACACCGAGGGATTGGAAAGCTCCACCTACTACCTCGCGTTCTGGAACAAACTCCTGCAGCCGATTGCGACACTTGCACTGGTCATCCTGGCCATCTCTTTCGTGTTCGGCCCGCTGCGGGAAGCGACCATGGGCTACAGGGTGTTTGTGGCCATGGGCATCGGCCTGGTATTCACGATTCTGCAACGATTGATGGAGCCAGCCAGCCTGCTCTACGGGATCAGTCCCTTCCTCGCGGTGCTGATTCCCATAATGATCTGTGGGGGTCTGGGCTTGTTTTTCATGCAGCGCACCCGCTAACGGAATTTTTAAGGCGCTTTGGGCACCACCACGACCCTGGTGCCGGAGATTTTGTCATGCAGGGCATCACCCTCGGCATCCACAAGCAGCCACAAATATCCCAATCCCAGCACCAAAAAAGCCGGCCAGGCCAGCAGCCAACGCACCACCGCCTGACGCAATCTCACCAGCCCCCCATCGCGGTCAACCACCTTGATCCGCCAGGCCAGCATCCCCACCGTCTGCCCGCTCCGGGTCCAGAACCACAGAAAGAACCCAGCACAACTGGCCACCATTAGAGAAAATAGAATATTACCCAGCACCGGATCAGTCTGCACCCGCCCATCCACCAGCTCACTGGTATCCAGACCCACCACCAGCTGCACAACGAACCCGATCAGCATCCAGATAGCCCCAACAATAAACCCGTCATACAGCAACGACGCCAGCCGCCGAAACAAGCCTGCACGGGGGTAGCTTGAAATAAGTTCCGCTTGAGTGGACTGAGCTTCGTTCATTGTCAGTAGATTGGATGGAGTTGAGCGCCGGGCTGGGGTGGTTGCTGCTCTGACACGCCGTGAATACATCCCTGTAGGCTCGGCGCCAGCTCCCTGCTGGCGACGGTCAGATCAACAACCACCCCAGCTGTGTTCGTATCGGAATCTCAAAAAAACAGCTATAACTCTTTAACCGCCTGGATCAATTCACTGGCCGCCTTCTGGCCATCGCCAAACAACATCTTGGTGTTGTCGGCAAAAAACAGAGGATTCTCCATACCAGAGAACCCCGTTCCACGACCCCGCTTGATGACAATCACATTCTCAGCCTCAAAGGCATTGAGAATCGGCATGCCATACAGCGGGCTGCTGCTGTCGTTCTTGGCGGAAGGATTCACCACGTCGTTGGCGCCAATGACCAAGGCAACCGTCGTGTTCTTGAAGCCTGCGTTGACGTCGTCCATGTCATAGATCTTGTCATAGGGCACACCGGCCTCGGCGAGCAACACATTCATATGACCAGGCATGCGTCCTGCCACCGGGTGAATCGCGAATTTAACCGAGACACCTTTCTCATTGAGAATCTGGGTGAGCTCCCAAATCTTGTGCTGGGCCTGGGCCACCGCCATGCCATAGCCAGGGATGATGATTACCTGGCTGGCGAAGGCCATGAGAATGCCGGCATCCTGTGCCTGGATCTCTTTCATTACCCCTTCTATGCCCTCGCCAGCAGGCGCCGCGGCGTCGGTGCCAACGCCGGCAAAGAACACATTGGCCACCGACCGGTTCATGGCCTTCGCCATTAACTGGGTGAGCAGACTGCCGGCGGAACCCACCACGATGCCGGCGATGATCATCGCCGCATTGCCCAGCACGTAGCCCTCGAAGCCAACTGCAAGGCCGGTAAGGGCATTGAACAGGGAGATGATGACCGGCATGTCGGCACCACCAACCGGGACCGTGATGAAGACACCGAGGATCAAAGCCAGCACGAAGAAGATGATGATAGTGTTGATGTCGGCACTGAAGTATATAGCGATCGCGAAGCCCACGGTGGCGATAGCGAGCACGGCGTTAACCAGGTGTTGCTTGGGCAGGATCCTGCTGAGGCTGAGTCTGCCGTCCAGTTTGGCCCAGGCAATGATGCTGCCGCTGAAGGAGATGGTGCCGATAACGGCGCCAAGAATAGCCAAGATGGCCACGTCGGTGCCGAGGGTTGAGGCTATGGTGGTGGCGCCGCTTGGATCGGCCGCAGCCTCTGAGCTGGCCTTGAGCAGTTCCACCGCCGCAATCGCTGCCGCCGCACCACCGCCCATGCCGTTGTACATGGCGATCATCTGCGGCATGTCGGTCATGGCGACCTTGCGGCCACTGTACCAGGCATAGCCCCCGCCGATGGCGATAGCGACGATTATAAGTGTGATATTCGTGCTGGCCTGGGCGCTATCGATAACTTCTGGGGTCAGGAAGGTTACCAGCGTGGCCAGCACCATACCGGCGCCGGCCCAGAGAATGCCGCGTCGGGCTGTGACCGGCGAACTCATCTGCTTGAGGCCGAGGATGAACAGCACCGCGGCGATGAGATAAGAAGCCTGGATTATCATGTCCATCTATGACTCCTCGCCCTTGGTTTTTTCCTTGCTGGGATTGAACATTTCCAGCATGCGCTCGGTCACCACGTAGCCACCCACGGCATTACCTGCGCCCAGCAGGACGGCGATGAACCCGATCACCTGTTGTGTCGTCGTCTCGGCAATACCCAGGGCAAACATCGCGCCCACCAACACAATGCCGTGGACGAAGTTGGAGCCGGACATCAAGGGGGTGTGAAGAATCACGGGAACCTTGCTGATAATTTCGTAACCGGTGAAGCCGGCCAGCATGAAAATGTAAATTGCGGCGAGACCTTCGATCATCAGGAAGCTCCTTTCGATAACTGTGCTTCGATGCCGGCGTGATGAATAGCGCCGGCGTGGGTGATGAGGCTGCCACCGATGATCTCGTCTTCGAGATCGATGTTGATGGCGCCGTCTTGAATTAGCAATTCGAGAAAATTTAGCAGGTTCTTGGAATACATCTCGCTGGCATGATTGCCAACCATGCTGGGCACGTTCACTGGGCCATAAATTTTTACACCCTGGTGCAGCACAGTCTCATCGGCTTTGGTCAGTTCACAATTGCCGCCGCCTTCCGCCGCAAGATCTACTATGACCGAACCACCACGCATGCCTTCTACCATCGCCGTGCTGATGATGCGGGGTGAGGTTCGCCCTGGAATAGCGGCGGTGGTGATGATCACGTCGGCCGCTGCCACGTGCTTGGCGAGGATTTCCTGTTGCTGTTGTTTTTCTTCTTCGGTTAGTTCCCGGGCATAGCCGCCGTCGCCCTCAGCCTTGATTTCGATATCGATAAATTTGGCACCGAGGGATTCCACCTGTTCTTTGGTGGCGGCGCGAACGTCGTAGGCCTCCACGATCGCACCCAGGCGTCTGGCGGTGGCGATTGCCTGTAACCCGGCCACACCCGCACCAATCACCAATACTTTGGAAGGGCGGATAGTGCCCGCCGCCGTGGTCAACATGGGGAAAAACTTGCCGAGGATATTGGCAGCGAGCAGCACCGCCTTGTAGCCGGCGATGGAAGCCTGGGATGACAGTGCATCCATGGCCTGGGCCCTCGAGATTCTGGGAATCAATTCCATGGAGAAGGCGCTGATATTCTTGTTTTTCAGTTTGCTAAATCGCTGCAGGTCCGTGTGTGGATCCATATAACCGATGAGCACCGAACCGTCCTTCAGTTGCTCGATCTGCTCATTGGTCGCCGGGTTAACCATCAGAGTGATATCTGCCTTTCCCAGTAACTCCTTGCTATCGGCGACTATGGAGGCATTCTCATAGTCGGCGTCGGTGTACCCTACCAGTTCGCCGGCTCCAGACTGAATATTGATAAGCAGACCCTCGGTGGCTAATCGCTTAACCGTGTCCGGCACCAGCGCCACCCGTTGTTCGTCTTTGCGAACTTCTTTGGGTACACAGATTTGAATCGCCATAGGGACCTCAGTTATTCCGTATTTTAAGGAGGGCGCAGTATATAACGATCTACGGTGAGGTCAAATCGGATGACTTTCTGCCTCTGGCAGTATATTGATAGTGGGGATATTTGTTAGAATCGCCCGCGCCGGCATCGGCCGCCGGCCAATATTGAGGGTAATTCGGGACACAGCATGGGCACTTCAGAGGCAGGGCGACATATCCAGTTGATGGATACCACGTTGCGTGATGGCGAACAGACACAGGGGGTTTCTTTCTCGGTTAATGAGAAGGTGAACATTGCCCGTGCCCTGCTGCAATCCCTGAAGGTTGATCGGATCGAAGTCGCCTCCGCCTGTGTGTCCGAGGGCGAGCAACGCGCGGTGGCGCAAATCACCGAGTGGGCAGCAACTGCAGGCCTGTTAGAGCGGGTTGAAGTGCTGGGTTTTGTGGATCATCGGCGCAGCGTCGATTGGATAGTCGCGGCCGGAGGCAAGGTCATCAACCTGCTGGCGAAGGGTAGTGAAAAACACTGCCGCGAACAATTGGGCAAGACCCTGGAAAGCCATCTAGAGGGTATCGCCAGGACCGTAGACTATGCCAAGGAGCAGGGCCTGGGCGTCAATATGTACCTCGAGGATTGGTCCAATGGCTACCTCGATAGCAAAGATTATGTGTTCGCTCTAGTGACGGGAACAGCCGGCCTCGGCATTGTCCACTATATGTTGCCGGATACCCTTGGCGTGTTTTCGCCGGCACAGGTGTCGGCTTCTCTGGCGGACATGCTGCGAGAGTTTCCCGACAAACAGTTCGATTTTCATCCCCATAACGACTATGGCCTGGCCACCGCCAATGTGATGGCTGCGGTGGATGCAGGTATCAATACCATCCATTGCACAATTAATTGCCTCGGCGAACGGGCCGGCAACGCCTCGCTGGCGGAAGTTGCGGTGGTGTTGAAAGACAAGCTGGGTCTGCAATTGTCCATCGATGAAACCCGAATCGGCCTGTTGAGTAACATGGTGGAGAATTTTTCCGGCAAATGGATCGCCGCCAACACACCCATAGTCGGCGCGGATGTCTTCACCCAGACTGCCGGCATACATGCCGACGGCGATCTGAAGGGTGATCTTTATATGTCCGAGCTCGGCCCTGAAAGATTTGCCCGTAAACGGGTTTATGCACTGGGCAAGATGAGTGGCAAGGCTTCGCTGATCAATAACCTGGAAGAGCTAGGCATTAGCCTGTCACAGAAAGACCAGGCCAAGGTATTGGAGCGCATCGTCAAGCTCGGCGACTCGAAACAGAACATCACCTCGGACGACCTGCCGTTCATCATTGCCGATGTCATGGAGAGCAAGGAATATCAGCACATCACCCTGTTGAATTGTTACATAAGCTCGGGACTCGATGTCGAGAGCACTGCCAGTATTCGGGTTTCCATTAACGGCGAGGAACAACAGGGCTCGGGTTCAGGCAACGGCGGTTACGCGGCCTTCTTCGATGCTATCGAACAAATTCTACAGCGACGGGATTTTGTGATGCCGGCGCTGGTTGACTACGAAGTACACATTCCACGGGGAGGTCAGATCACTGCGCTGACCGAATGTATTATCACCTGGGAGTGGCAACAACATGAGTTCAAGACCCGGGGCGTGGATGCCAACCAGGTGCTGGCGGCGGTGGAAGCGACGTTGCGCATGATCAATATCAGGCTGCACGCCGACAGCTAGGGTACCTCGTGGTGCTTAGATTGGGGTTTTGGCCAGTTCTTCTACCACCAGGTCACCGAAGGCATCGGTGTTGATCATCTTGCTCTGAGTACCCGGTTTAGTCAGATCTGCCGTGGTGTACCCTTGGGTAAACACATTCTGCATGGCATGCCATACATTCTGTGCCTCCGCCTCCAACCCCAGACTCATTTCCAACATCATCGCAACCGAACCGATCATGGAGTAGGGGTTGGCGACGTTCTCACCGGCAATGTCCGGCGCCGAGCCGTGGGAGGGCTCATAGTAAGCCTTGTCGGGTCCGATACAGGCTGATGGCATCAGGCCCAGGGAGCCGAGAATGCCGCCGGCCTGATCACTGAGGATATCGCCAAACATATTTTCCATCACCATGACGTCAAATTGACCGGGATTGAGACAGAGATAGGTGGCGGCGGCGTCCACCAGGATATTCACGACCTCGATATCCGGGTAGTCCTGACCTACTTCAACCATGACTTCGTTCCACAACACACTGGATTTCAGCACATTACTTTTGTGGATGTTGTGCAACAGGCCCTTGCGTTTTTTTGCGGTGTCGAAAGCAACCCTGGCGATCCTTGCTATCTGGTCCTCATCATACTCGAGACTCTCGCTGACGAAACGCCTGCCCTGGGCATTGATCCCGGTTTCCTTCTTGCCAAAATAGAGCCCGCCAACCAACTCCCGAATGATGATGAAGTCGATACCGTCGCCAATAATTTCGGGTTTCAATGGAGAAAAATGAGCGAGGCCCTTGGGCAAATATACCGGCCGGAAATTGGCGAAGGTATTGTAGCGGCGACGCAGAGGCAACAGGGCGCCCCGTTCCGGTTGCATGTCGACTGGAATTTTCCTGGATGCTTCGTGACTGAGACCGATAGGGCCCTTCAGTATGGCGTCGGCCTCATCACACAACTCTTTGGTGGCATCGGGAAAGGCATGGCCATGGGCGAAGTAGGCATTGGCCCCGAAGGCGCCATGGCGCAGGTCGAATTCGATATTATTTCTGGCGGCGACGAGATCGAGAATTTTTACGGCTTCGGTCATGATCTCCGGGCCGATGCCATCTCCATCCAATAAGGCAATCTTGTATGCAGTCATAAATGTCCCTTGCCTGTCTCTACGATGCGGGCTATGTGTTGTGTCGGTGCATTGAATTGGCGGACAGACTCGCGAAAGGCGCGTAATTTAGCACGTGGCGCCTGGCAGGAACAGGTCTTAGGGGGTGTTGCCTGGTTAAATTGCAGGAATCAGGCAAACGCTGGAAAGCGCCGAAAACACCGTCAAACTCTAGTTCAACGCCTGTAATACGATGGAAATCTGGCGGATGAAGATCAGGGTGAGAATCACCACCACGGTATACACAACGCCATCGCTCATCTCCAGGCCAAAAAACATCTTTGGTATCTTTTGCTTTTTGTCGTCTTCGTTGCTGTCTTCGTCATAGCCCATGGGTGGATTTCCCCTTTTTTCAAGGAATCGCTAGCCAGGAAAGCTATTCATTAGCCTCCAAATGGGAGTGTCGGCAATTTTGTCCCAGGCTTCAGTACTTTGCGTAGGCCCAATTGGGCGTCACGTCGGCCTGTGTCGCTCTCGATACGCCCTCCCGATAGTAGCAGTAGAAAGCCTATCTCTGCCACCACCAAAGTGCCCAGGCCTTGGTGACAGCGACTCTCACTGTTGAGTTGGTGGCAAAAGAAGAGAAAAGGGGAGCAAATCACGAGATCTCAAATGGCTGTGGTCTGCTCTGGAACCATTCCCACATCAGTTCTGTTAGAACTATCTACCTTTCGCCAACTCCAATAGCCAATTAGAAAATTGCAATGGAGTAATAATGCGAGCACCCATTCAAACCCATCCTCGTAGTCATCATAGTTGTCTAACAGCCCATCCAGAACCAGGGTCAAGATACCCAGGACCAAAATGATGAGGCACATCAGTAACTGCCATGGGCTGTCTTTTTCTGGAATATCCAGTCTTCTAAATTGGTAGACCAGCAGTAATTGTGAAAGGTAGGTGAAGGTAAAGTAAAAAATAATGCCGATTCTTCGTGTCAGTTGAAAGCTGTCGCCGATAGCGCCCAGGGCCAGGTGTAACAGAGCAAGGCAAGCGCCGCGATAATGCCCAGTGCGGGAATCGCGTTGCCACGATAGCCAAAATCAGCGAGCTTTGCCTGCGCCAGTATCCAGTACCAGATGGTGAGCAAGGCCACTGGTATCATCGTGGCCTTGAAAAAGAAAAAAGCGAACCCTTCGCGGCCAGTCGCGCTGATTGAGGTACAGCTTTCCCAGTAGGGTACGCACCAGGGCACCGCGCCTTCCCATGCTGCAATCAAATAGCTGGCATTGATTGCCACGATCGGCAGTATGCCCAGCACTAGGGATACCCTTGATATGTTCCTGCCCAACATCGTCCCTTTCATGGCTGCGTTTGCAGAGTCTCGATTTGACAGCTCTAGCTTGCCTGTTATGCTCTCATCGTCGATGAATATTGGGGTCAGGTATCCGATCCTGCCCTCGTCAACAACTCTATCGTATTTTGCCCGATCGAATTATGAAGATCATAACACTGTGCTGCGCCCTCACAATATGCACTGCTGGTACCGCTAGAGCCGCCGAAATTGACACCCGCGTCAGTGCGCCTGCATGCAGTTCGGTGTTTGAACCTGCAAGCGGTAGTTATCAATTCGTGCAGGAACAGAACATCGACTATGTCATTGCAGACAACGCCCGGGTCGGTGAGATTTACTACACGCGCTTGCCTATCTTCGACGAAGCCAATCCGGGTGAAAATAATGCCTTATTTCGTTGGGCCAACCGGTTTCATATACTTAGCCNTGAAAATGTTGTGTCGCAGCAGATTCTTATTGCCCGTGGCGATCAATACGATGAAAGGTTGATCGCGGAGACCGGCAGATTGTTGCGAAAACAGTCTTACTTTTATGATGCCGATGTTCGTGCCGTCAGGCTCTGTGGAGGTGAGGTCGATGTGGAAGTCATTACCCGGGATAACTGGTCGCTTACCCCAAATATTTCATTCGATCGTTCCGGGGGTGAAAACAGCTACAGCTTTGGTATCCGCGATTCCAACATTCTCGGATTGGGCAAACAGTTTGAGATTGCCAGCAGCGAAGATACGGATCGTCGATCGCAGCAACTCATTTACGAGGATCACAATGTATTGGGTTCCCGTGTCAGGACTCGCAGCAAGTACATCGATAGTGACGATGGCGCAAACCGCCTGTTCGAGTTGAACCTGCCATTTTTTCCACTGGACTCGAGGCGGTCCTGGGGAATATTCCTGGAGGATGGGGAGCGGGAAGACAAGCAATACTTTCGCGGCGATGACATCAGCAAGCTTGAGCACGAAATTAAAGATTTCAAGGTCGAGTTCGGTTGGTCAGCGGGTCTCGAAGACAATGTAAGCAGCCGCTGGACCCTGGGGTACCGCTATCGTCGTGATGAATTCCACCGTAGCGATGAATTGCCACCGCCGTCGGTGTTCCCCACCGACAGAGAGCTGTCTTATCCCTATGTGGGATTTGAATTGATAGAAGACAAGTTCGACACCGCATTCAACCTGGACCAGATATATCGAACCGAGGATCTGCAACTGGGGCAGCATTTGTCCAGTACACTGGGTTTCGCATCGAGCGCCCTGGGATCTGATCAAGACCGCATGGTCGCCGCCGGGGTCTTCAGTGACACGCTCATGTATACCGACGATATTCTCTGGCAGCATAGGCTGGAGTGGGAGGGGAGTTGGAACCTGGACAGCAAGGCAGCGGAGGATGTTGTTATCAGTTATGAAACCCGTTACTTCAGACAGGCAACATCACGTCGCGCGTTTTTTGCCAGCTTCGAAGCCATTTATTCCAGAAACCTGAATTCCAACACACAGATCTTCTTTGGTGGTTTGACCGGTGCTCGAGCCTTCGTTAATCGTTTTCAGGCAGGCGACAGGCGTGTCTCGCTGACCTTGGAACAACGAATCTACACGGATATTCATCTGTTTAACCTGATCCGTGTCGGCGGCGCTTTTTTCATAGACGTGGGCCGGGCCTGGGAGTCGGGTGTCGACAACGGCGTCGAAGACGAACTGCTCGCCGATATAGGATTCGGTATCAGGCTGTTATCCAGTAAGGCGTCGTCGGGTCGCGTCGTTCACATCGATTTCGCCGTTCCCCTGACCAACAGAAACGATCCGGACGTTAACAAAATCCAGATCGCTTACAATATCAAGAGCAGCTTTTAATCAAGCGGTCACAGCAATCAAAGGGTCACGATCAAATTACACTGGCCCTAGTTACTTCGCATAATTTTCGGACCGGACTCGGCTATTGTGGAAACCTGGCGATGCCCAGGCTTCCCCGTATGCCACCAACCCAGATCTCATCACCTACTTCGATGGCGACAGTGCCCAGCTTGAAAAAATCATTGCCCTTGTAGTCCACCAATTGTTGCACCTCTAGTGTATCCGGATCGACTTTGGCGACACGGGCGACAGCCAATTCACAGGGGCTGGCATCGGCGCAGCGGGTGACATGACCGGCAACCACGAGTTTTCCATCGGCGGCCCAGCGCACGTTGTCTACGTTAAATCCCACTGCGGCTGAGTCAATTTGTACAGGGACCCGTCCCCGCGATAGGCGAATCAGTGCCCGATCACTCCAGCCGCCGATATACAGCCAATTTCCGTCTGCAGAAGAGACCAAGCCGTTGGGCCCAGGCATTTGGCTTCCCGGCACCTCCGTCCAGCCGCTAGTTGGATGCCATTCCCATAATTCACCGCCGGCGGTATCGAAATTGGTGGCGGCGATGGCGCCGTTGGGTAGGGCGCTAATAGAGTTGATTCGTCTGGTGCCTTCCGGGGCTACAATACAACCGATCCATTGCAGCGACGGCACCCTGCCACGAACATCCAGATTAAATACCTCGATCGCCTCACGTTCGCCATGGCCTACGACGTATAGGGTATGCACGCCGGCATCACCTTCTTGTAGGGTAAGGCCGTGGGGTTGGAAGCCGCTGGGGTTCGGGCCGGGACAGTCTCTGTAAGTCACCCTGTCGTGCGCAGGTGCCGAGGCGCCTTCGGGGAATATTATCCGGGTGCTGTAGTCACGGATGTTCACCGCGTAGATTGGCCCGTCTACATCAGAGACCCGACCGGACGCAATAAGCCAGGGGGTGTTGGGAATCGGGTACAAGTCTTCGGGATTGGTGGTACCACAGACAAATTTAACTTCGCCATCCGGGGTACAAGCCTCGGCGGAGAATGCGTTGATGCTGAACAGACTCAGGAACACAGGCAAGCAAAGAATGTATCGTGACATGGCAACACCTCCGGTAGTTTTCTTTTTTCTTGTAGATAATGCTGGGGACAGCGAGCTCAACTGTGCTGTTTCCAGATTCCCCAGGGGACCAATTATGCAGTAATAACAGCAGCTGGTGAAATATCCCGGCTAGCATAGGTTTCCGTTGGCTTCATTAGCCTTGCCTTTGGGGTGAGATTTGAGAAATTTCCGAAGAATCTCTGCTGTTTGCTTTGGGCAGACAACGGGTACTTTGAAAGCTATGGGGTGGAGATTAAGAAGGGAAGGCGGGAGAGAGGGTCGAAATTCAGCCCATTAGCTGGCAATCGCCAATTCCATGGGTTGTGTTTGTTTCAAGACACTATTTACAAGCTGTTCCAGCATATTCTCGTCTGCGCTTTGCATATTGACAAACTGGCAGCCCGATGTGGAGGTGCCGGATTTCCGATCAAACTTCATGCCTATCAATTGCGGTCCGGTTTGTAGAACAAAATTGTCCGGCAAATTAATTCTGCATGCTTCAATCGCTCGATAGTCATTAAACTCTTTTGCCAGATTTCGGTTTACCCTAATTTTTGCACCGGAAGTCGAAATATCGATGACTTTTCCATCGATGTGTCCACCCTTGGATAAGCAAAGCAGCGCCGGAACTTCGTCAGATAAAGATTTCAGGTCGACACGCACACTATTGCGTAACTGAATGCAGCTAATCGAGTAGGGAAGTTCTATCTTATATCTATATGGGCGATCGCAGGAAGGCTCAGAGCTGGCAAGTTCAGCCATTCGAGACTTGAATGCGATGGAGAGTCCACCACATCGAGCGCGAAACATCATTGAATCTTTCGATTTTTGCTCAGGGATCACTCTCTCACTGTCCATAGAGAATGTGCCTTCTTCAGCATTTACCGAAAGCAGCTTAATCGGGTTGGAAGAAACTTGGCTCTTGACCATGGAAATTTGGGAAAATCGGTATTCCTGCATGATCGCCATGTTGAGAAGTTGGATGATTTCTCGCCTGTGAGTAATGTTGCCATCATCTGGACTTAGAGCGTTCATTTTATTGTTTTCCCGAACTTCAATAGTTTAGTGATCTCCGCGCTGCCCATGAGAAGCGCCGGTTAGATGTACAGCATACTGAAATTCAGGGGTATTTTTGTGGTGTGCATCACAAAAACGGAAATTAAGTAATGGGGACGCCTGTTGATTTGCGCCAGTGATCGGCAGGCATAAAGACGCAATTCACAAAAACGACATTTCCGCTGAAACGTCAACGAATACCATGATTGGGCAGGGCTGTTATCTGGAAGCACCGGTACCTGGCTAGTGGCCGGTCATAGCAAAGTAGTGTATTTTTACACCGGCCCCATCTATTGAAGGAGTGAGTCAATGAATCCCCCCGAAATTTTTACGGCGAAGGAGGAAAACCGGGATCGAGTTATCCAATCCCTCATTCTGGGTTTCTCTTCAGATCCTCTAGCGCGATGGTTTTGGCCAGAGGCCGCCACCTATTTGCAATCCGGCCCGGGACTAGATGCCTTTGCTGGACGTGCTATTGACAGCGGTTCAGCATACGTGACAAAGAATTTTGAGGGAGTGGCAATGTGGATGCCGCCGGGAGTAGAACCCGATGAAGAACGCATGATGCCGATATTTGAAGAGACGGTGGCTGCGGAAACTATCGAAGATGTATTTGCCGTGTTTGAGGCGATGGACGAATATCATCCCGATGATCCCTGTTGGTACCTACCGCTGATTGCAGTGGATCCCGCCTATCAAGGCAATGGATTTGGATCGCAGCTCATGAAACATGCCCTCAACAGGATCGATGAAGATGGTCTGCTAGCCTATCTGGAATCATCCAATCCTCGAAATATCACGTTGTATGAACGGCAGGGGTTCGAAATAATGGGACAGGTACAAATCGGCGGCTCTCCGCCCATACATCCCATGATCAGGCCTTCTAGTTAAACCACTGCGCCTGGCGGAAAGCACCTTGAAAACAGCCGGAAATTAATGCGAATCCCGAACTGAGCATTTGCTTCGCCTGTTCGCGAGCTTAAACCTTAGTCTGCACGACCGTTCCACCGCGTCAGTGGACTTTGTCGCAAAATTATTTTCCCTATTTACATGATGAGTCGTGGAGACTCCCGGTGACACGATGACTGAACCTCCCCAGTTAATTGGCTTGGACAATCTGATGTTGGCCTTTCTGCCGGTAAGCATCGTGGTGTGGATTCTGTATAGATGGACCCGGGAAGGGCCGGTTTCTGTGTATGGGTTGACTCGCATGCTGGGACAGCTCCTGGTCATCGGTTACTTCCTGACATTCATTCTGGAATCCGACCAACTACTCGTTGTCTTCGCCGTGTTAATGGTGATGGTCACGGTCTCTAGCTGGATCGCCTTGCGCACGATCAAGCTGCGGCGCCGGGAGCTGTTGTTTTATTCCTTCATGGCGATACTGCTGGGAGGAGGGCTGTCGCTCGCCGTGAGTACCCAGCTGGTGCTAAATCTGCAACCCTTCTATTCGGCCCGCTATCTGATTCCCCTGGCGGGCATGGTGTTTGCCAGCGCAATGAACAGCGTGAGCATTAGCGCGGAACGTTTCCATAGCGAACTGGATCGCGGTAGCGACACCAGTTCAGCCAGAGAGCTTGCCCTGAAAGCCGCTCTCATTCCGATCACCAATTCCCTGTTTGCCGTGGGTCTGGTTTCCCTGCCCGGCATGATGACCGGGCAAATATTGTCTGGTGTAGATCCGCTGATTGCCGTGCGCTATCAGATCATGGTCATGTGCATGTTATTTTCTTCCGCAGGATTATCTGCAGCCTGTTTCCTGTATTTTCTCATACGCAGATCGGCTAGACCCGATCAGTGCTAAATACGCTAAAGTCATTGATCTTGGCGGTCAGGCTTGATACCTATAGAGTGTTGTACTCGGCAGTATCGACCACACGATTGTAAAATGGGCCCTGCAGTCCAGCCCTTGCTTGCAATCGGGTTCCACAATAAAAAATGGAAGCGTCCTGATGTTCCGTCCCGTACTTGCTTCTTGCGCCATTATCCTGGCTACGGCAGTCGCCGCTCAGGGAGCGGAATTCTCGCCTCGACTCACCGAGTATGGTCATCCGGATTTTCAAGGCATCTGGACTAATGAAACCCAGACTCCCTTTCTGAGGCCCGAGGAGTTAGAGACCAAACAGTCCTATTCTTTAGCAGAAGCGAATGAGTTTGAGCGAGGAAAAACCCAGATGCTCGAGGAGCGGGCGGCGCCACTGGGTCCGGCCCGTACTGCCCCTGAATTAACCGGTTCTATACAGAACCAGTCTGAGGATATTTTCAAACGACCGTTTTTCAATATCCTCGTTATCGATGGCGAGTATCGCACCTCGATACTGGTTGATCCGCCCAATGGGCGTCTGCCGTTTAAGGAAAATTGCCGCGCGATGGATATCTATGGCCAGTGGCGTGCCGCTGGCCATGGTAGCTTCGATGGACCGGAAATCAGAGAACCTGGCGAGCGTTGTCTCAGCGATTGGGGGCAATTGCCGCCGATGCGGGTGGTGCCGGTAAGTTCAAATTTTAAGTTCGTTCAGAACCAGGATTACGTGGTTTTATATATTGAAGCCGGCGCCGAAGTGAGAATTATCAAGTTGAGCGATACCCATTCCACGGCATTGCATAAAAAATGGAGAGGCGATTCCATAGGCTACTGGGATGACAACACACTGGTCGTCCACACCAACAACTTTCACCGGCAGCAGTCGGTGATCCGGGTTCCCTCATCCGAGTTGTTCGAAGTAGACGAGCGCTTCACTCTGATTTCGGACGATGAAATCTTCTACCGCTACACCGTGACGGACCCTAATATCTACACGCAGTCATTCACTGGTGAACTCATGCTAAGTCGAATGCCAAGCGGAGATAAGTTGTACGACTACGCTTGCCATGAAGGCAACTATTCCCTGCCAGGAATTCTTGCAGGCGCGAGGAGACAGGAGCGGGACGGCCTAATTCGGTAGGAGTTTAGTCTCAGTTGGGAAAGGTGGGTTTGAAGTCGATAACCGCTAACTGTGCATCGGACACACCCTGAGATTCTAAGAACTGTTGCCATCGTGGGTCGCTGTGAAGCCCTTGGAGTAGCGAGTGCGTGTACCCTCCAAAATTTGGATTATGTTCAATTTTCTGGTGTTGCTCTAGCCATCGGAAGGCTTCATCCTTATCTCCCGCGTGAGCATGAATAGTGGCCATTCCAAGTGGCCAGACTTGCGAGTAGTTAGCTTCGAATTCCACTAATCCAGCATTATACTCATCAAACTCGCCCATCGCGTACAAGCTCAATAAGACCCCTCTTGCCCCTAATTGCGGGCGAAGCGCTTGCTTGTAAAGTGACAAGGCTTCCCCAGCATCGCCTTTAAGTAAGCGCACCTGTGCCAGAGCAGAGTAGCCGGCGACGCGACCCTGACGCAATAGCTGGCGAAAGATGGTTTCCGCCTCGTCAAGTAAACCGGCCCCCACATAAGCATCGCCTAGATTTTTCAGACAGGTCATACAGATGGGATCATGCTCTAGCAGATACTCACCCAGTCGTATCGCATCCTCTGGACGGCGCAGATTAATTACTACCCCTACCGCGCCACGCAACACATCCACATCTGTTGGAAAATGCACCAGTGATTGCTCCACATACCGCGCAGCGACTGCCATGTCGTTGTTGTATTTCATCTCTATCCAGCCTAGAAGCGAAGCCGCATAGTTTGGCCCTATTTCGGCTACCTGCATTGAGACCTCACGCGCAAGCTGCCATTGGTTGGAATTCATATAGGCGCGTGTCAGCTCTTTTAAGGCCGGAAAATAGCTTGGGTCTCGCTCAACCGCCTGTTGAAGAAGCGGCAGCGCGGTTTGCAATGCTTGTGGTGTGAACTGGAAGATCAGGTGTCGCGCTTGAAGATACATACGATGTGTTTCTGGATCTGTGGTGAAAACTAAAACGGGATTGTCGAGCAGACGCACTCTTAACTGTGCAACCACAGCCGCCGCTATCTGGTCTTGCACAGCAAACACATCATCCAATGTGACTGTGTACGTATCCGACCACAGGTGCGTATCGGTGAGTGCGTCTATAAGCTGCGCGGTAATTCGAACTTCATCACCCCCTTTGCGCACTGAACCTTCGAGGATGTGAGTAACTCCCAGTTCTGCAACATAGGTTGCGACACCCGAATTTTTACCCTTGTATGAAAATGCGGAGGTGCGCGAGATAACTTTCAAATTGGTGGTTTTAGTGAGCACGTTCAGTATTTCTTCTGAAATACTGTCGGAAAAATATTCCTGCTGCAGGTCTCCACTCATATTCACAAAGGGCAACACAACAATCGATTTTTCTTCAGATTGCGGTTCCAGGACGGGCGCGTTGTAGGGCATGTATACCGCAACAAGCGCGATGACGAACACCACCGCCGCAGCGGCAATCGCCAATGATCGGTTTCTAGTGTTGCGCTCTGCACTAAAATCGTTTGCGTCGGCCGCGATCTCTTTCACCGGCTCTTCTGCCAGGCTTGGTGTCTCTAGTGAAACTGTTTGCGGCCTTGGATCGAGTTCCGATTTGGCAGTGGTCTCAAGCTGGTCCTCAATAAACGTCTCAGGCACAGCTTCAGCTATGATCTCTGGCACGGCCTCGACAACGTCTCTAGTTGCCGTCGATGTGGCCAGTACTCCACACAGAATTTCATGAAAGGTTTCAGACGTATGTTCGCTTCGATCGATTGTCTGGACGCGGCTCAAGCCGAGCCGCAAATCTACCGTTAGGGGTGTTGCGTCAAGCCGTACAGGAACGATGTGCACGTTCTTGTCCAGCGCATAGTTGATCTCGCGATTACAGTGCTCCGAAGCAAGGGAGGGTTTTGAGATGTACAGCAGCACATGCTCTGCTCCTTCCAGGGATTCTCCGACTTCGGCGCGCCAATTTGTTCCTGGAGAAATACCTTCGTCGTACCACACGTTGATACCGCTCTCATGCAACAACGCAATATCTGTATACACAATTTCTGCATCCTCATGCGCATAACACACAAAGATATAGGCATCGCTACCCCGGTACGCTGGAAAGGGTTTAGTCAATTCGCCCTCCTTGGATAAGCAGAATAAAACACATCTTTACCCTAAGCGAAAAGGGGCGCGAATATGCATGCTTTGCATTCAAAATATTGTTCAGTGCACAGGTAGAATAAATCCTATCTCCGTTCAAGTCCACGCCTTCCTTACTAGGAAAGAACATCCTGCCTGCACCGGAAAGCTCTCTAAAACTCCACGGTATTGATCAATCTAACGGTCCATTCGCCCTCGGAATAGTCGTTTTCTAAATGATTTGAATTTCAGGCCACAGCCTGCCCCACCACCATCTGCTGCGCAGGGCTGCACGAATGACGCAAGCACGGCGTCGATCCCCTTTATCTTTTATCTCGACACTGACCCCGAATATTCGAGACAATCAGGCCAACAATAAACGAAACGGGGTATCAGGAAATGGACGATTCATTGCCATCGGAGGCTCAAGTCGTGGTTATTGGTGGCGGCATTGTTGGCGCGTCCGTCGCCTACCATCTCACAGAGATGGGCTGGGATGATATCGTTCTGCTTGAGCGTAAGAAGTTAACGTCCGGCACCACCTGGCATGCGGCAGGACTCGTCGGTCAATTGCGCAACTCCCTGAACATGACGAAGTTGGCGCGGTACACTGCAGATCTCTATCGAAATCTCGAGCAGGAAACAGGTCAAGCCACCGGGTTTCGTCAGAACGGTTCGATATCCATCGCCACCCACATCGAACGATTCGAGGAGCTGAAAAGAAACGCCTCGATGGCCAAGGTCTTCGATCTCACCGTGGATGTGATCGACGTCCCGGAGATAAAAACCCGTTATCCCTTGATCAACACCGAGGGTATCCTCGGTGGAATATGGACTCCCTCCGACGGCCAGGTGAACCCCATAGATGTGACCCAGTCCCTCATCAAGGGAGCTCGATTGAAAGGCGCCCAGATTTTTGAAGATACCCTGGTGACACGCATCTGTCACGATGGCAATCAGGTGACGGGTGTTGAGTCGGAACGAGGCCCGATCAAGGCGAGACAGGTGGTCATCTGTGGTGGCATGTGGTCGCGGCAGCTCGCGGCGGAAGCCGGGGTTAACATCCCGTTACATGCCTGTGAACATTTCTATATCGTCACCGAAGCAATCCCAGATTTACCTAACACACTTCCTGTGCTGCGTGACTACGACGCCTGTGCCTATTACAAGGAAGATGCAGGAAAAATTCTCCTGGGCGTGTTCGAACCGGTGGCGAAACCCTGGGGTATGGATGGCATTAAAGAGGATTTTTGTTTCGACCAGTTGCCGGAGGATATCGATCATATCCAACCCATCCTCGAAGCGGCCATGAGCCGCGTACCTGTGTTGGCCCAGACCGGCATAAAGATGTTTTTTAACGGACCGGAGAGCTTTACCCCGGATGACCGCTATCATCTCGGTGAAACGGCTGAACTAGGGAATTTGTTCATCGCCGCCGGGTTCAATTCCATAGGCATACAATCGGCGGGTGGAGTAGGCAAGGTGTTGGCCCAGTGGATGAAAGATGGCTTGCCACCGCAAGACCTCTGGGATGTCGATATACGCAGAAACCAAAAATTTCAGGGTAACCGCCAATACCTGCATGACCGGGTTACTGAGGGCCTGGGTCTGCTCTATGCCATGCACTGGCCCTATCGGCAATTTGCTACTGCCCGGGGCGTGAGGAAATCTGTTTTGCACGATAGATTGGCTAAGAAAAACGCCTGCTTTGGCGAGATCGCGGGGTGGGAAAGGCCTAACTTTTATGCTGCCGATAAGGCCTCGGCAACATATCAATATTCCTGGTTCCGGCAGAATTGGTTTAATTATTCCGCCGAAGAACATCACGCCGTGCGAAATAATCTGGGTCTGTTCGATCAATCCTCGTTTGCCAAATTTCTAATTCAGGGCTCCGATGCGGAACAGGTTCTGAATCATATCTGCGCTAACAATGTGGCAGTCCCGCCCGGGAAAATTGTTTATACCCAATGGCTAAATACCCGCGGTGGTATCGAAGCCGATCTGACAGTAACCCGACTGGAAATGAATGAGTATCTGGTAGTGACTGCAGGCGCTACCCAGGTCCGGGATTTTCAATGGCTGACTCATCATATACCGTCCGACGCGCGGGTCGTAGCAACCGATGTCACTTCCAGCATGACGGTGATTGGCATTATGGGTCCGCAATCACGGGCTTTTCTGCAATCGCTGGCACCCAATGACATGAGCAACGAAGATTTTCCTTTTGGGACGTCGAGGGAGATAGAGATCGCCTACAGTTTTGTACGCGCCTCACGGATCACCTATGTGGGAGAGCTGGGATGGGAGCTGTACATTCCCACCGAGCAGGCGCTTGGTGTTTATGACAGCCTGGTGAAAGCGGGTGAGGCCTTTGGTCTGCGGCATATCGGCATGCACGCAATGAATTCCCTGCGTATTGAAAAAGCTTATCGGCATTGGGGGCACGATATAACGGACGAAGATACGCCTCTCGAAGCGGGATTGGGTTTTGCGGTTGATATGAAGAAAGCGTGTGGTTTTATTGGCAAAGAAGCTCTAGAAAAACAACAGAAGCTCGGGATTAAAAAACGCCTGGTTCAATTTGCGCTGACAGATCCTGACCCGCTGCTCTATCACAACGAACCAATTTGGCGAGACGCTGAAATAGTCGGCCATATTACTTCCGGCATGTTCGGCCACACAGTCGGTTGTGCAGTAGGCTTGGGTTACGTCAATCATGCAGACGGTGCGACCCTGGAATACATCCAATCGGGGAACTTCGAAATTGAAGTCGCAGGGAAAAGGTTCGCTGCCTCGGCCACCACGCGCCCTTTGTACGACCCGACCAATGAAAGGATTCGAAATTAGTCGCCAGTCCAACTGCGGTCGGGACATCTTCCATAAGTCCTGACTAGTATCAGTGTTAAGCCTATTTTTTCAGGCTAGCAATCAAAGCTGTTGTGCAATCAGTGAGTATGCAGTAGCTTCCTTTAGAATAGGTTCCTAGCCACCGGGCGTGCTTGACATGGGCTCTGGACTAGTAGAGTTTATCCACATTCAATCGTTGGGTCGGGCCGAGAAAAAGCCGGCCCTCTGCGGTGTTCCCGCGGTAGAAAACCGGAGGTGCTATGTCCAGGTACAGTGATCGTGATCTCGGAATGCACCGAAGTATCACCCGGCGCAACTTTATCAGTGGTACCGGGACAGTGGTCGCCGGGTCGCTGGTCGCACCCCGATGGGCCTTGGCTCAACAGGAAACGCGCACCGCACAGGGGTACTATCCACCGTCTCTGACTGGAATGCGCGGCAGTCATCCCGGTTCCTTCGAAGCCGCCCATGCGCTTCGCGATGGGAGCGGCTGGAGCGATGCCGCCGATAGCGGCGAATACTACGACATGGTGGTGGTGGGAGGCGGGCTGAGCGGACTGTCGGCCGCCTATTTCTTCCTGACAGCCGCCGGTCCAGATGCCCGGGTCCTGGTGCTGGAAAACCACGACGACTTTGGCGGCCACGCCAAACGCAATGAGATGAGCTATCGAGGTCGTACCCTGATGCTGAACGGCGGCACCTCGTATATCGAGTCAGTGCGTCAATACAGCACCGTCTCCAGAAACTTGCTCGCGGCGATCGGCATCGACGTGGAAAGCGCGATTGGCACCAGCGAGAAAGGGATGGGATTCTACCGATCCCTGGGCCTGGGTCGCAGTACGTTCTTTGCCGAAGAGGTGTTTGGCGGCGAGGATAGTCTGGTTATGGGGCGTGGAGGGGGAGCTGGCAGCAGCGGATGGGCCGATTGGCTGGCACAGACGCCGCTGTCGGCAGACGCGCAACGGGACATCGCGAGGCTCTACGATGACACGGCCAACCCGGACTATATGCCCGGACTGCCGGATGTGGACAAGAAGGAACGCCTGGCCAAGATCAGTTACCTGGATTTCCTGCTGAATCTGGCCAGGGTGCACCCCGACGTGGTCCCGTTCTTCAACGACCGCCCTAAGGGCAGCTTCTGTGTGGGAATCGATGGTCATCCGGCGCTCTATGCCTGGGCCCAGGGCTATCCAGGCTTCCAGGGCATGAACCTCGAACCCAACCCGCTGGTGAGCCCGCTTACCCACATCGGCGGTGGACAGCATGGTCTCGAGAGCGAGTGGAATGAAGGACCGGACATCTACTTCCCAGACGGCAACGCGACGATCGCGCGGCTACTGGTTCGGGCCATGATTCCCGACGCGCTTCCGGGGAGTTCGCTGGAGGACTCGATGATGTCGCGTCTAGCCTACGATAGACTAGACCGCTCGGGTTCCAAGGCGCGGATTCGTCTCAACAGCACGGTGGTAGCTGCACGGCATTTGGGCGATCCCGACGCCGCCAGCGAAGTCGAAATCACCTATGTACGCAACGGCAAGGCCGAGAAGGTACGGGCGGGTCACTGTGTGATGGCCTGTTATAACGGCGTCGTCCCACACCTCGTTCCCGAGATGTCCGACACCCAGAAGACCGCGCTCATGTACGGTGTGAAGATGCCCCTCGTCTACTCAAACATCCTTATCCGCCAGTGGACGGCCTTCACCAAGCTGGGCATCTCAGGGATCACTGCGCCGGGCATGTATCACACCGGCGCCACCCTGGGTCGGTCCGTACAGTTTGGTGACTATCAACCCTCCACCTCACCCGATCAACCGATGATTCTGCGTATGGCCCGGGAACCTTGCGCGCCTGGACACCCGAAGCGGGAACAGCATCGTCTCGGCCGCGAGGATCTGCTAGCCACCAGCTTCGAGACCTTCGAACGCAAGATTCGCGACCAACTCGGTCGCATGCTGGAGGGCGGCGGCTTCGACCCGGCGCGGGACATCGAAGCGATCACGGTGAATCGCTGGCCACACGGTTATGCCTATAGCTATAACACATTGGAGGATCCGATCGAGTGGGCGATGTACGACTCCGACGATCGGCCCTGCGTGATCGGCAGACAACGCTTCGGCCGGATTTCCATCGCCAACTCCGATGCTGCTGCTTCGACTCATTCAGACTCAGCCATCGACGAGGCGCACCGGGCCGTCCGCGAGCAGCTCGCCGTTCAAAGTCGTGGGCGGCGAAGAAGCGCCGGTGCGGATTAGTTGCTGCCTTGGCGGTGTCAGGCATAGGCGATACCCCGAAACCAAGTTATGCCCCTATTTTCAGGTAGCCTAGCAAGATTGAAGATCTTTCATCAGCTAAACCGTGGAATGCAACTAATGAATCTCGAAGCCCAGGCGTCTGCTTACAGAAGACTACACCAAACTCAAAAGTTGTTGATGTTACTGCTCTCAGTGCTGTTAACGGCTGCTTGCTCCCCCAAAGATGAAAGACCAGGCTTATGGCTAGGGGGAGAAGAAGCAACAGCGATGGTGAATGATTGGCGGTTTACCGATGACATTCAGGAAATAGCCATTGAAACTCGAACCTGGTATTTGTTAGCCCATTCCACAACCATTTGGTGTGTGGAGTTTGAAGGCAATCTCTACGTTGGTTCTTACGGCACCGAAAAGAAATTTTGGGAAAAAAACATCGAACGCAATCCCCAAGCCAAAATAAATATCGATGGTGAGATTTACAAGGCAACTATGTCATTGTTAGACGACGAAGCACTGAGCCGAGAAGTCAATGTTGCCTACAACCGTAAATACGATATGGAGGAGGTCTTTGGGGACGAGATTCCCCTATGGTGGTTCTATCGAATCGAGCAGCAGTTGTAAGAAATATCCTTTCTCTATTACTGTCTTGAACGAATAGAAACTAAGATTTGGTACCAGTGGGCGGACTTGAACACCCATATTAATCAACGGTTTAAGTTAGATATGAGGATTTACCCCTCAACCTACTCCTCATAGATTTAATTCTACTCCCCCCCTTTGAAGTTATTTGAGGGTGGTCTTGCATATAACCCCTGGGGGAGCCTTCCCCCTGCCTTAATAATTACAGTTGCCAACCCCATACTTAAGAGCTAATTTGGAAAAAATTCTAATTCTGGGGAGGAATTATGGCTGAGTTGATAGTGGTTGCCTTGTTAATCCTTCTCTTGTGGGCCTTATTCCGTGTTTTCATTCCGGCAACAGGGGTTCGAAACCCTAGAGGACGCCATTTTATTCCTCTGTACCTGCTTTGATGTCACGCTTGATAGCTTTAGCTGTTTCTCTAGCATCTTTGAGGGGTAAATCTTTCAGACCGCCCAAG
>JGI26061J44794_1000003_pt1 | contig 101133 bp, 78 predicted proteins | sample MarorgKNORR_S2LV_5_FD_44794 | JGI IMG/M metagenome (IMG submission 44794) | reverse complement strand
TTTTATTCCCTCTGTACTTAAAAGCAAAATAATATAGCAGTGCCTGAGTAATTGTCTGAACAACAAAAATTATTAAAAATGTAAACCATAAAAGATTATCAGATTTTTTTCCATGAACAGATGCAGATTCAGGTAAAAGAACATCACCCCATTTAAAAAAAGAAAATATAGTTAAAGCGTAAAGAAAGATTAAAAACAAAAACATTAATTTTCCATTAATATCATTGTCATTATCATTTGCTACTCCAGTAGATTCTGATTGAACAGGTTTGGACAACTCAAAAATTTTCGTAAGTTGCCAAACAGCTATAGAAATTAATATTAAACTAATTAGAGAGAGTATAATTGTCATAGTTAATCGTAATAATAATATTTAAACCCTTTACTTTCTTCCAAGAATGGATCTCCAGAAGCAAGAAGTGGCGCTTTTGAAATTTCTTTAAAAACAACCAAAATAAACAACCCTAAAAAGAATAGAAATCCTCCAATTTCAGAAAATCCAATTGACCATTTATCACCAACAGCTGATGGCATAATCATATTAAACACATCTATATAATGACCAATGATTATTACAATTCCTGTTAATATAACTATAAAGTAAGTTTTTTTAAAGTCACTATTCATTAGAACAATTAGAGGGAATAGTAAATTTAAAACTACCATCCCAAAGAACAGGAAATTATAATCTTCTATTCTAGTAATGAAATATGTTACCTCTTCTGGTATGTTTGAATACCAGATAAGCATAAATTGAGAAAACCACAAATAAGCCCAAAAAATACTTACACCAAACATGAATTTTCCAAGATCATGAATATGACTATCCCCAACAAATTTAAGATAGTTTCTTGATTTCAAATAAATTGTTATTATCGCTATTGTAGTTACCCCAGAAACAAAAGCTCCAGAAAATACATACCAGCCAAATAAAGTGCTAAACCAATGAGGATCTATAGACATAATCCAATCCCAAGACATCATTGATTCAGATATTAAGAAGAAAGCCAAAAATCCTGCAGAGAATTTAAATAGTTTTTTATGAATATTTATATCTGTTGAATTATCTTGTTTTATAGATAGTTTTCTACTTATGTTTCTATATAAAACCCAACCTGAAACATAAATTATAGCTCTAATGAAAAAGAACGGAAGATTAAGATAGCTTGTTTTATTTCTTATAATTTCATCATGCGCAACAACATCAGGATCCATCCAAATAAATAAATGATTAAAATGTAATCCTGACATCAATAAAATAATTAATACTGAAATACATCCAAGTAAAAGATAACCTGTTATCCCTTCCATAACTCTATATAGAACTATTGACCACCCAGCTTGGGAGACTCTTTGAATAGCATAGAAAGCTAGCGCCCCAAGGGAGATCAACATAAAAAATAATGCAGGAACATATATCGAAGCCCAAGGCTTATTTTGAAGTTGGTTTAACAAATGTTTGTCATGGTCTACCTCATGGTTAGCTTCAGATTCTTTATTAGTATGTCCTGAATCCTCATGTTCTGAATCTTCATGTTCTGATCCATGACCTTTACTTGCTACAATCTCTTTAGCCTCTTCAATATTAGAAGGTGCCGAAACAAAACCATACACTATTCCAACTAAACCAATTAGCATAAAGCTAATAGCTAATATTTTAATTTGTTTTGAAACTATGTATTTTTCGTTCATATTAATTTATTTTAACTCTTCTTTTAATTGTAAAACATATTGAGTTATTTGCCAACGTTCTTCTTTATTAATTTGACCTGCATGTGATCCCATAGCATTTCTTCCATACATTATAACATGATATATACTCCCTTGAGTTATATATCTTGAAGGATCATTATATGCCGGAATACCTAGAAATTTTTCTCTCTCAGCAAGAATTCCAAGTCCATCTCCTTTACTTCCATGACAAACTGAACAATAAATTTCGTACAATTTTTTACCCTTAGATAAATTGATCTCATTTGGACTAAGAGGAGAAATCAGTTGAGATTTTGCAAGTTCATAACCCTCATTTGTATCATCATAATCATATGGCTCCCATCCTCTTGCAATTGATCCCTCAACAGGGAGTTGCGCTTCTATACCGTTTGAAAATGCATCTGATTCTGCATATGTCTCCCCAGCTAAAGACTCATACATGTCAGGGAAATATTGAAAATTTGGCCTAGACGGGTCAGAGCATGAAGTGAACATTAAGCTCACTAGAATTACTAAAACTATACTATTTCTCATTATCATCTCTTTCAATTACTTCTATGGAAACAGCTCCTGTTTTTTTCAAAAAAACTTTCATTTTATTTAAATTATCCCCTGACTCCATGTCAATTAAGAACATGTTATCAGTAGTTAATGGATTTGGATTTTCCGCTTTCTTAAATGGCCATAATTTAGATCTCATATAAAAAGTTAAAACCATCAAGTGTGCCGCAAAGAAAACAGTCATCTCAAACATTATTGGAACAAATGCTGGCATGTTTTCAATAAATGAAAAACTTGGTTTTCCTCCAATATTTTGAGGCCAATCATCAATCATAATATAATTCATCATTAACACTGAAACTATAAATCCAATACACCCATAAATAAAAGCCAAAATAGAAATCCTTGTTGGCTTAAGTCCAAGAGCTTTGTCAAGTCCATGAACTGGGAATGGAGTGTATACTTCATTTATATGATGTTTCTTTTCTTTTATTTTCTTTATAGCATCTAAAAGAATATCATCATCATCAAAAAGTACATGTAGATTATTTTTACTCATGACTATCTCTTAATTTTTTATAATTTTCACCTGCTGATTTTAATATACTTTTTACTTCAGACTGAGCTATAACTGGGAAACTTCTAGCATACAATAAAAATAGTAATAAGAAGAACCCAATAGTTCCTATAAAAATTCCAATATCTATAAATGTAGGAGAAAACATTGTCCATGATGAAGGTAAAAAATCCCTGTGTAAAGAAGTTACAATAATAACAAACCTCTCAAACCACATACCTATATTTACAACAATTGAAATTATAAATGAAACAATTATACTAGTTCTAAGTTTTTTAAACCACATTATTTGAGGAGAGACTACATTACATGTCATCATTAAAAAATATGCCCACCAATATGGTCCAGTTGCTCTATTTAAAAATGCATACTGTTCATATTCAGCTCCCGAATACCACGCAATAAATAATTCTGTAATATATGCACAACCAACAATAGAACCAGTTATCATTATAATTATATTCATTAATTCAATATGTTGAAGTGTAATATAGCTTTCTAGTCTAGATACCTTTCTCATTATAATTAATAATGTTTGAACCATCGCAAATCCTGAAAAAATCGCTCCAGCAACAAAATAAGGTGGAAAGATGGTAGTATGCCATCCGGGTATAATTGAAGTAGCAAAGTCCATCGAGACTATTGAATGAACTGATAAAACTAATGGAGTAGCTAACCCAGCAAGAACTAATGAGACCTCTTCAAACCTTTGCCAATCTTTTGCTCTACCTGTCCACCCAAAACTTACCAGACTATATATTTTCTTTTGAAAAGGCTTAACCGCTCTATCTCTAATCATTGCTAAATCTGGAAGAAGTCCTGTCCACCAAAAAACCAGTGATACCGAAAGATAAGTTGAAATTGCAAAAATATCCCAAATTAAAGGTGAATTAAAATTAACCCATAATGATCCAAACTGATTTGGTAGAGGAAACATCCAATATGCAAGCCATGGTCTCCCCATATGAATTATAGGAAATATTCCAGCTTGTAAAACCGCAAAAATTGTCATTGCTTCTGCTGATCTATTAATACCCATTCTCCATTTCTGTCTAAATAATAATAGAACTGCCGAAATAAGGGTTCCTGCATGGGCTATACCAACCCACCAAACAAAATTGGTAATATCCCAGGCCCATCCAACTGTCTTATTTAATCCCCAAGATCCAATTCCAGTACCAATTGTATAAGTTACACATCCAACTCCCCATAAGAAAGCAATCACAGCTATTGAAAAGGCAATCCACCAATCTTTATTAGGAGGAGTTTCTATTGGTCTAGCAATATCTACCGTTATGTCATGATAGCTTTTATCTCCTTCAACCAAAGGTTTTCTTATAGGTGCTTCATAGTGTGATGACATATACTAAATATTAATATTATTTCTAATTATTGTTTGATAAATCACATTAGGTTTTGTTCCTAGGCTTTCTAGAACTCTATAGGTTCTATCGCCTTCTCTAACCTTTGAAATTTCACTTTCCTTATCATTGACATCTCCAAAGACTATTGCTCCATTGGAACATGCATCAGAACATGCAGTTTTCCAGTCTTTATCTGTTACTTTTCTTCCATCCCTCTTTGCGTCAAGAATTACTTTTTGTGTCACCTGGATACAAAGTGAACATTTTTCCATAACACCTCTCGACCTGATAGTAACATCAGGATTTAGAACCATTTTTCCAAGAGGATTATTTAAGTTATAATCAAATTCATCATTATTAGCATAACTAAACCAATTAAATCTTCTGACCTTATATGGACAGTTATTTGCACAATATCTCGTTCCAACGCATCGGTTATACGCCATTTGATTCTGACCTTGCCTTCCATGAGAAGTTGCTGAAACTGGACACACTGTCTCACATGGAGCATGATTACAGTGCATACAAGTAATCGGCTGAAAGACAACTTGAGGATTTTCAGCAGCTTGTTCCAATGCATTTAATGTTGATTTATATTTTCTGAAACCTTTAGCCTCTTCAGCAATCTTTATATCTTCCTGAATTGTATCCTCTGATGAATAATACCTATCAATTCTTATCCAATGCATATCCCTTGATCTTCTAACTTCTTCTTTTCCAACAACAGGAACATTATTTTCTGCAGTACATGCAATTACACATGCTCCACAACCATTACAACTATTTAAATCAATCGATAAATTAAAATGATGCCCTATTGATCTATCAAAATCTCTCCAAATATCAACTTCTGGAGAAGTTACTTTTGTTTCAATATGGTTCTTTGATACCATAACGGTTGGATTCCAATATGATTTATCCTTCGTATTAAAAATTTCAAGTGTAGTTTCTTTTATAACTTCATCCCTTCCCATCATTGTATTGTGAAGCTGAATACAAGCAAACTCATGATCGCCTTTAACTTTTGAAATATTTACTTTCTGTATTTTATTAAAATCATTATAGAGATTAAATGCATTAACTCCAACCTTCATTTCATCACTCATTCCATACTTTTTACCATAACCAAATGACAGTCCTATCGTTCCAGGAGCTTGACCTGGTTGAATAATAACGGGAGCAATTATTTCTTTTCTATTTGAAGTTATTTTTGCATAACTACCATTTAAAGCACCATTTGCAACATTATAATTTTTTAATTTAAGCTTTTTAGCATCAGAGATTGACAATGTTATATAATTATCCCATGTGACTCTAGTTATTGGATCTGGGAATTCTTGAAGCCATGGATTTGAAGCTCTTTGACCATCCCCCATTCCAACCTTAGGATATAATACTAGAGATAATTCATTACTACTTTCTGCAAATGGTGAATTTAGATTTATTCTTTTTCTACGAATGGATAATTCATTTTGACTATAATCATAGAAGAATCCATCTTGAAGTGATTTCCCCCAGGTCTTACCAGAGGATAAAATATTATTTTTCCAATTAGACTTAATCTCATCATAAAAGTTTGTATCGGCTCCTATTAAAGACAAAATTACATCTTGAAATTGTTTAGTATCGAACAATGGTCTTATGGTTGGTTGGGCTAAATAATAGTGTCCAGTTTTAAATTCATAATCGCCCCAAGATTCAAGATAATGAGAAGAAGCTCCAAGAAATTTTGCAACTCTTGAAGTCTCATCCTCTTTCATGCTAAAAGAAAGTGTAAACTCTAAATTTTTAAAGATCTTTAAAAATTCTTCAGACTCTGGGAGAGAATATCCTGGATTAATTCCAGATGTAATCATCCCAGATATTTTTCCAGATTTCAAATCCTCCATCATCTTTAATAGCTCACTATTCCTTCCACTCCTAATCAATCTTGGTGATTTAATATCAATAACATCACTATTTAAAAAATCATTTATCATGAGAACCATTTCTTGTGCATTCACATCATCAATACCAGAAATTAAAACAGATTTAGTTCCTGATGATTTAAGTTTCTTAACAGATAAATCAACATATTTATCTAAATTAGGATTAAGAGAACCATTAACTGGTTGTCCTGAGAGTCTAGAATAAATATGTGCTAATATTTTTTTAAGCTCTGAAGGATTTGCTGGAACTCTATTATCAGCATTTGCTCCACTAAGTGTCATATTTGATTCAAACTGAATGTGATAAGACATTGAATTATTATTATCTGCNTTTGGAACTCTTGTTTTAGACCACCCAGGTGAATAACTTCCTCCTTGCCAGTCAGATAAAAAATCTGCATCTACAGAAACTATTGTTTCAGCTTTTGAAAAATCATAATCAGCTAAAGCTCGAATCCCATAAATATTTTCAAATGCATCTAAAGCAGAAGAACTAGAAATAGTATCATATTCAATATGTTCAATATTACTGTATTTACTTAAGAATTTATCTAAGATTAATTTTGTAGTTGGACTACATTGAGTTTGAGTTAAAAGGACAATCCTTTTATTATCATTTATTAAGTTTTCAAGGTTTCCTTTTATTTGATTATTAAAGTCATCCCATAAAACATAGTTTCCATCAACTTTAGGACCTTGTAATCTATATGTGTCATATAGATCTAGAACTGATGCAGTAACTCTTGCATTAGAACAATTAAATGATTTCGCATCCTTATTGTTTTGAATTTTTATAGGTCTTCCTTCACGAGTTTTAACCAGTATACTCCTAAAGTCATTACCATCAGCAATAGCCGTAGCATAATAGTTTGCAACTCCTGGAATAATTTGTTCTGGTTGGACAACATATGGAACTGACTTAATTACTGGGCCCTCACATCCAGCAATTGCAGCAGCAGTTGTACTAAATCCAAGATATTTTATGAAATCTCTCCTTGAAGAGTTTTTATCTTCAGATTTCTCTACTGGAATTTCTTCAACAAATTCATTTTTCTCAAGCTTATCTACTATATCGCTTTGAACTTTTAGTTCCTCTAATCCTTTCCAATATTTTTTCACCTTTTGCATCCTATATTTCTAATAATGACATTTTGCACATTCAATTCCTCCTAGTTGAGCTACAGTAAGTTTCTCAACACCATATTTTTTTGATAGTTCTTCATGAATTTTTTCATAATATTCATTCGATTTATCTACGTTACTTTCTCTATGACAATCAATACACCATCCCATTGTCAATGGAGAGTATTGATACATTATTTCCATTTCTTCAACTGGTCCATGACATGTTTGACATTCAATTTTAGCTACCTCTGCATGTTGAGAATGATTAAAATAAACAAAGTCAGGAAGATTATGAATTCTCACCCATTTAACAGGCTTAGTGTTCCCTGTATAAATCTGATTTTCTTCATCCCATCCAACAGCATAGTATAATTTCTTAATCTCATTTGTATAAAAATCTTTAGTGTATCCATTTTCAAGATCTTCTTCCCCATTATATTCTGAAATATATTCATGACAATTCATACAAACATTCAAGGAAGGTATTCCAGAGTGTTTAGAAACTCTAGCAGAAGAGTGACAATATTTACATTCTATTTGATTTGCCCCCGCATGAATCTTATGAGAAAAAAGGATAGGTTGAATAGGCTCATAACCCTGGTCTACTCCAATTTGCATCAAATATCCATATACCCCATATGCACTTGATAACAAGAATATGATTACTAAGACAAACATTAAAAATTGATTTTTTACAATAGTTTTCCATAATGGAGGTAGTGATTTTTTTGATTTTGATTCTATGTCAACCCCACTAGTACTAGCAATTTTTAATAACGTTCTCTGAACTAGAAAAAGCATCGTGGCTAAAATTAAAAAAACTATAGTTGTCACAACCAAAATTAAATCAAGGGAAATACTAGATGAATTTTGTTGAACACTTTGATCTGAATTAGTTGTTATAGGAGGCGGCGGAGTATAATTTGTATATGCAAGAATATTGTCAATTTCTTGATCAGAAAATTGAGGATAATAAGTCATTATGCTTCTATTATATTCTTGCCAGATTGCAGTTGCTTGTGGATCTTCATCCTTAATCATTTGACTTCCATTTCTTATCCAATTATAGAGCCATTGTTTATCATACTTTTCAGTAACACCAGATAGGGCTGGCCCTACAGCTTTCTTATTTATTTTATGACAAGCTGCACAATTAGTATTAAAAAGTTTCTTACCTAGATCAATATCAGCGTCTTGTGAAAGACCAAAAAAAGGGATAAATAAAATCAGAAAATAAAACTTTTTTATAGTAAGCATTATTTGAAGAAATTTGAATTTAGAGGCATGTCTTTTAATTCCCTGAGATCATTATATAAATCAGGGACAAATTTAAAGCATAAACCCCACTTTACAAACTCTAAATTAAACAATTAAACACTTTAGAATGATTCTAAATAATTTATTATTTCATTTTACTAACTTATTTTACGTTAAAAACCATTTTACTATACTTAAGTTATATATTATAAATTTATGGATAGAGGCCATATTCCTTTGCAATTATGTGACAATATTAACCTCAGCCTAGCCAATACTAACGATGATAACCCCAGAAATCAAAACTAATATAGAAAAGAGAAGTATTTTTTTCATATCTTAAATTAGACTAATTGCTTTTGCTGTAGATTTTCACTTTTAGAATGATTCTAAATAATTTATTATTTCATTTTACTAACTTTGAAGTTAAATGATGTCTAAAAGAGTTAAAAATCTGGTTCTATGTTTTTTGTTTTTTTTAATTTATAGTCCCCTGAGAGGTCAAGAATTAAATTATTCAATTAATCAAGATTCTTCAATTAATAAATTATTAAAATTAAAAACAGATTATAATAAAAAAGTTTTTGAATCGAGTTTTTATACTATACAAATTTTTTATGGGGATCTAAAAGAAGCAGATTCAATATTAAAAGTTTTTACTGATGAATTTGAAGAAATAGAAACTAGCTTAATATTTGAGACCCCTAACTACAAAGCTAGAGTAGGTATCTTTAAGAATTTCATTGATGCTGCAAAAANCCTTGAGAAAATAAAAAGAAAATTTCGTGGTGCTTTTATATTAAAAAATGATGAATTATAATTTTTTTCTGACTGCTATTTGCATATAACTTTCAATTAAGTCTCCAACCTGAACATCATTGAAATCAATAATTTGAAGCCCACAATCATATCCTTTGGCAACTTCTTTTGCATCATCTTTAAACCTTTTAAGAGAAGAAAGTTTACCGTCAAAAATTATATTCTCTTCCCTAATAACCCTGATACCAGAGTTTCTTGTAATTTTTCCAGAAGTAACCATACAACCAGCTATCGTTCCCAATTTAGATATTTTAAAAATATCTCTTATTTCAGCTGATCCAATTATTTCCTCCTTNATGTCAGGAGATAATAATCCTTCCATTGAATCTTTAAGGTCATTTATTGCTTCATAAATTATTGAATACGATCTAATATCAACTTGTTCCTTTTCAGAAAGTTTTCTNGCACTATNTGTTGGTCGAACATTAAAACCAATAATAATTGCTTCTGAAGCTGAAGCTAAAAGAATATCAGAATCGGTTATTGCTCCAACACCTTTGAAAATAATATTAACTTGAATCTCTTCAGTTGAGAGATTTTGAAAAGAATCAGTTAAAGCTTCTACAGATCCATCTACATCACCTTTAATAATAACATTCATTTCTTTAAAATCTCCAATTGCTATTCTTCGACCAATCTCATCTAAAGTAATGTGTTTTTGAGTTCTAACAGTTTGCTCTCTAACAAGCTGTGTTCTTTTTGCTGCAATTTGTTTAGCTTCTTTCTCATCTTCTATAACCTTAAAAGGATCTCCTGCTTTAGGAGCACCGTCTAACCCAAGTACAAATACAGGAGTTGAAGGCAATGCAACTTTTAGTGTTTCTCCCGATTCATCAAACATGGCTTTAACCTTTCCGCTATTTTTTCCTGCCAAAATATAATCTCCAATAGATAGTCTTCCATTTTGAACTAAAATTGTTGATACATATCCCCTACCTTTATCAAGATATGCTTCAAGAACTGTCCCTGTTGCTCTTTTAGAAAAATTAGCTTTTAAATCCATAATATCAGATTCTAAAAGAACCTTTTCTAAAAGAAGGTCAATACCTTTTCCTGATAGCGCTGAAATATCTTGCGATTGAATTTTACCTCCCCAATCCTCAACAAGAAGATTCATTGAAGCCAAAGACTCTTTAACTTTATCAGAATTTGCATTCTCTTTATCAATTTTATTAATAGCAAATATCATAGGAACATTAGCAGCTTGAGCATGACTTATAGCCTCCTTTGTCTGTGGCATAATATTATCATCAGCAGCAATAATTACAATAACAATATCTGTTATTTGAGCCCCTCTTGCTCTCATTGCAGTAAAAGCTTCATGACCAGGAGTATCTAGAAATGTTATTTTTTGAGAGTCATTTACCTCAACTGAATATGCCCCAATATGCTGAGTTATTCCACCTGATTCATCTTTTGCAATATCTGATTTTCTTATAAAATCTAGTAAAGAAGTTTTTCCATGATCAACATGACCCATTACTGTAATTATTGGAGGTCTTTTTTCTAGTAATCCTTCATCTTCTTTTTCTTCTTCTTCAATCTTTTCTTCAAGATCTGATTTTACAAACTCTAGCTCATAACCAAACTCATCTGCCACAATGGTTAAAGTCTCAGCATCAAGCCTTTGATTCATAGTAACCATTACACCAAGGCTCATGCAAGCAGAGATTATATCATTAGAAGTAATGTCCATTAAGGAAGCTATTTCTCCTACTGTAATAAACTCTGTAATTTGTATTTTTTTACTTTCTTTTTCTTGTTGTTCAATATCTTCTTCAGTTTTNTGCTTCCTTTGGTCTCTTTTGTCTTTTCTATGTTTAGCTCCTTTAGACTTACTAGATTTACCTTGAAGCTTCTCTAAGGTTTCTCGAACTTGTTTTTGGATTTCATCATCTTTAGGCTCAACTTTTAATGAAATATTTTTATTTTTTTTAAAATTTGATTTTTCCTTGTCAACACCTTCATTCTTATCCTTCAAACCACCCTTACTTATTCTTTTTCTTCTTCTTTTTTTTGCATCATCTGAGCTCTGTTCTTTTTTGNCTTTTTTAATAGATTTCAAGTCTAAAATCTCACCGGTTTTCTTAAGGCCAGAGAGTTTTTTAAAATTAGTCTCTATCTTATTTGAGTTCTTATTTTCTTTATCTATTTCGGGATTTTCAGAATCCTTTCTATTTTGATCAGGCTTATCAGGCTTTTCCTTTTTTATCTCGCTTANTGGNTCAGCTTTATCCTTTTTTNCTTCAGTATCTTTTACTACTTCAATCTCTTGATTAAGCAATTCTTTAGCCTCAATTTCTTTTCTTTTTTGAATATTTATTTTATCAAGAGCATTCTTTTCTGATTTATATTCCTCAAACTCATTTGACAATAAATCATAAATTTTTTGATCAATTTTTGTAGTTGGTCTAGCATTAATTTTTATTTTGTTTGAACTAAGAAATTCAACTGCTCTATCTAAAGAAATATTTAATTCTTTTAATGCTTTATTTAACCTTATTGGTCCCGACATATATAATTTATTATCTAATTTTCGAATTCTTCTTTTAAAATTTTAAGTACATCCATTACTGTCTCTTCTTCTAGATCAGTTCTTTTTATTAAATCTTCTGCGTCCAATTCAAGAATACTCTTAGCACTATCAAGTCCTACTTTTCTAAATTCTTCAATAACCCAATCATCAATTTCATCACTAAATTCCTTTAATTCAACATCCTCTTCAGCTCCTTCTCTATATACATCAATTTCATATCCTGTTAGTTTTCCAGCAAGTCTAATATTAAACCCTCCTTTACCTATTGCTCTAGAGACCTCCTCTGGATCAAGAAAAACCTGAACTCTCTTTTCCTCTTCGTTTATTTTTAGTGAATTAATTTTTGCTGGACTAAGAGCTCTAGTTATAAACAACTGAGTATTATTTGTATAATTGATAACATCAATATTTTCATTTCCAAGCTCTCTCACAATTCCATGAATTCTTGATCCCTTCATTCCAACACAAGCTCCAACAGGATCTATCCTATCATCATAAGAATCTACAGCGACTTTAGCCTTTTCTCCTGGAATTCTTACAGCTTTTTTAATTGAAATTAAACCATCAAAAACTTCAGGNATTTCTTGCTCAAATAATTTTTCAAGAAATAACGGTGACGTTCTTGAAAAAACAATTCTCGGTTTATTCCCCCTTAACTCTACACTTTCAATAATACCTCTAATATTGTCACCTTTTCTAAAAAAATCTTTAGGTATTTGTTTATCCTTAGGGAGAATTAATTCATTTCCATCATCATCAAGAAGAATTACTTCTCGACTCCTAACATGGTGTACCTCTGCTGTAAAAATTTCCCCAACCCTATCTTTAAATTGATTATAAGTATTATTACTATCATGTTCAAAGACTTTTGCAACAAGATTTTGTCTTAAACTTTGTATTGATCTTCTACCAAGATCTATAAGCTTAAATTCCTCTGAAACTTCTTCACCAACTTCAAAATCAGGTTCAATTTTTACTGCATCTTTAAGCTCAATTTCTGCATTAGGATCTTCCACCTTTCCATCTTCAACAACAATCCTATTTCTCCAGATCTCAAGATCTCCTTTATCTGGGTTGATGATAATATCAAAATTTTCATCCGTGCCAAATTTCTTTGTTAAAGTATTTCTAAATACTTCTTCAAGAATAACCATCAAAGTTACTCTATCAATAAATTTTTCGTCTTTAAATTCCGAAAACGAGTCGATTAGTGCTATATTTTCCATAAAACTTTATTTAAAAAAAAAGAGGGACATAAAGTCGCCTCTGAAATTCTCAAAATGCGTCGCAAATGTATTAATAATAATTCATTTTACGAAATTGTTGGCCTACTAGGGCTCGAACCTAGACTCTTCTGGACCAAAACCAGACGTGTTGCCAGTTACACCATAGGCCAATTAGTGCACAAATTTATGTTAAAGTTTTCATTATTCAAATAAAGTGTTCCTCTTTATTTAGTAGGAAAAAGACTTATTAATGGAGTAATACTCTTTTAGGCAAACTTGGTCCAATGAGTATAGTTATTAGAAAGGTTACTAGGAAATAGAATCCAAACCCTAGAGTGAAATAAAGGCTATTCTCAAGTATGAGATTTTGTGAAAAATATATAATTATGATTAAACCAATTATTGATCTAGAAATCTCAAAAACAAGAGCCCAATTATGTCCATCCATCAATGAAGTAAATCCAAAAATTGTAACGAAAATCAATATCATATATGATATTTGGCTAAATAAATTTAAATCTCCGAAATTATATAAGAACATAAATAAAATTATATCGATACAAATTAATTGAAAGACTGCCATAAGTTTGTGTCTCCAATCATATTCTGGTGAATACTTCTTTTGACTAAAAACATTTGTTATGGTTTTTCTTGGAAATTTTAATAAAACATCTTCTGGTCTCCAACCCGTAGGCATAAACCAAAGCTTTAATTTGTCATTCCATTTTTTGGTATTCCAAGCATCTTTCATTAATCCCCATAAATGTTGAAAATTGATTAAAACAGGGTTCCATGTTCTGACTGGTTTTAGAGTTCCAAAAACACAAGGAACTTCATCTAATTCTTCTTGAAAAGTTCCAAAAATTCTATCCCAAACACAGAAGATTGCTCCTAAATTTTTATCTATATACTGAGGGTTTATAGCATGATGAACTCTATGTTGTGATGGAGTTACTATTATATATTCCAAAAATCCTAATTTACCAATATGCCTAGTGTGATACCAAAATTGAGCAAATAAGTGTAGCGGAACTAAAATAGAAATTACTTTTGGAGGAACTCCAAACAAAGCAGCAGGAATTAAAAAGAAAATTCCTATTCCCAAGTTATTTGTAATACTTTGCCTCAAAGCACAGGCAAGATTAAATTCTTCACTACTATGATGAATAAGATGTTGATTCCAAAAAATATTTATTGAATGCTTTAAAAAGTGATGGCAATAACTGGCAAAATCAATACAAACAAATGCAATTAGATAAAGTAAAATAGTTTCTTCTATCTTGAATATCATAAGGTATTCATATAAAAAAGAATAGGAAACTATAATAATTCCAAGTCCTAATAAATCATATAATAAATTAGTTATACCAGAAGTTAAACTAGAAACTGTATCCATAAAATTATGCTTTTGATCTTTTATCCAATTTCCATAAAGTGCTTCTAGTAAAGCTGAAACAAAAAAAACTGGTATCGCTATCAGGAGCATATTAGCATATGTATCCATAAATATTGGTAATTAACTTTATTTTTTTTACTTTTTAAAGCTAAATTAAAAAAACATGAGATACAAAAATTACATTAAGTTATTTGGATATTTATTGATTGGATTATTATTAATCAATACCTCTGCATATTCACAGAAAAAATCAAAAAAAAATAATCTTCAAACATATAATTCAAGCCTACATGAATCAGTTGAGTATAGAGAAATAGGTCCATTTAGAGGTGGGAGATCAGCAGCAGTTGTGGGTGTTTCTGGAAATCCAGATTTGTTTTATTTTGGAGCAACAGGTGGAGGTGTTTGGAAAACAACAAATGGAGGAGAGACTTGGAAAAATATTTCTGATGGTTTTTTTGGAGGTAGTATTGGTTCTATAGCTATTTCAAAAAGTGATCCAAATATAATTTTTGTAGGAGGTGGTGAAGTAACTGTTAGAGGAAACGTCTCTTCTGGATATGGTGTCTGGAAAAGTGTAGATGCAGGAAAAACTTGGAAATCTTCAGGTTTACCGAATTCTAGACATATTCCAAGAATTGTAATAGATCCAAAAAACCCAGATATAGTATATACTGCTGTTCTTGGAAATATATATAAACCTACTAATGATAGAGGTGTTTATAAAAGTATTGATGGAGGTCAAAATTGGGAAAAAATACTTTTTTCTAATGAACATTCTGGAGCAGTTGAATTAGTAATGGATCCTAATAATTCTAGAAACTTATTCGCTTCTACATGGAGAATGCAAAGAACTCCATATAGTCTTAGTAGTGGAGGTGAAGGCTCGGCATTATGGAAAAGTACCGATAGCGGAAAAACATGGGGGAAAATTAACAATAATAAAGGATTTCCAGAAGGAATAATAGGGATTATAGGTGTTACTGTTTCTCCTGTTAATTCTGATAGAGTTTGGGCTATAATAGAAAACAAAGAAAAAGGTGGAGTCTATAGATCTGATGATGCTGGTAAGACTTGGAGCTACCTTAATGATAGTAGATCCTTAAGGCAAAGGGCATGGTACTATTCAAAAATTTATGCTGATACTGAAGATATTAACGGTGTCTATATTATGAATGTTAGATATCATCATTCAACAGATGGTGGAAAAACATTTAAAGCAAATAATGCACCTCATGGGGATCATCATGATTTATGGATTGCACCTGAAGACAATCAAAGAATGATAATTGCAGATGATGGTGGTGCACAAGTTACATATGATGGTGGTAAATCATGGAGTACATATTATAATCAACCTACTGCTCAATATTACAGAGTTACAACTGACAATGCTTTTCCTTATAGAATATATGTTGCCCAGCAAGATAATTCAACTCAAAGAGTAGGTCATAGAAGTTTTGGAAAATATATAACCGAAAATGATTGGGAGCCAACAGCAGGTTCTGAGTCTGCTCATATTGCTGTAGATCCAATAAATAATGAAATAGCTTATGGTGGGAATTATTTAGGTTTCCTAAACAGATTNAACCATGACACAAAATCTTCTAGACCAATAAATGTTTGGCCTGAAAATACTTTAGGTGATGGGGNTGAAAAAATGAAATATAGATTTCAGTGGAACTTTCCTATAGTTTTTAGCAAGCATAATCCTAAAAAATTATATGCATTTTCAAACCATGTACATCTAACAGAAAATGAAGGACAAAGCTGGGAACTTATTAGCCCTGACCTAACTAGAAATGACCCTTCAAAATTACAATCATCAGGAGGGCCAATTACAAAAGATAATACTGGTGTAGAATATTATGCGACAATATTTGCCGTTGATGAATCACCTTTAAAAGAAGGCTTAATCTGGGTTGGAAGTGATGATGGATTAATTCATATAACTAAAGACGGAGGAGAAAGTTGGGAGAATATAACACCTAGAGGAATGCCTGAATGGATGATGATAAACAGTATAGATGCATCTCCATTTGATGAGGGAACTGCATATGTTGCAGGAACAAGATATAAACTTGGAGACTTCACACCATATCTATATAGGACAGATAATTATGGGAAAAGCTGGAAACTTATTACAGATGGTATAGAGTCAGAACACTTTACTAGAGTTGTTAGATCTGATAAAACAAAGAAAGGTCTTCTTTATTCTGGAACAGAAACAGGAATATATATATCTTTTAATGATGGAAAAAGTTGGGAAAAGTTTCAAAAAAATCTTCCTATTGTTCCAATAACGGACTTAACGATTAAAGACAATAGTCTAATTGTTGCAACTCAAGGTAGAAGTCTATGGATTATTGATGATCTTACAGTACTTCACCAACTTGATAAAAATGATTCGGAACTAAAATTATATACACCAAAAGATGTATATAGAGTACGTGGTTCAGGGGGTAATAAATCATTAACTGCTGGGACAAACTTGCCAAATGGAGTTATTGTACATTACTATATTCCTGGATTTGATAAAGAGAAGGATGAGATTACGCTTAGCTTTCATTCAAAAGATGGTGAAGAAATTAAAAGTTATGGGACAAAGGATAAAGAAAACAAGCTTGAAGTAAAAAAAGGAGGGAATAATTTTGTTTGGGATATGAGACATCAAGGAGCGGAAGTTTTAGAAGGAATGATTCTTTGGGCAGTTAATTTTTCAGGTGCAAAAGCAATTCCTGGAGAATATATTGTAAAACTAAAACATAATGATAAAGAAGTTTCAAAACCTTTTAATATAATCCAGAGTCCAATCTCTGAGGCTTTGATTGAAGATATGCAGTTGCAGTTTGAGTTTATTAATGAAATAAATAGCATGGTAGATAATGCTCATAAATCAATAATAAAAATGCGATCTCTATCTAAAAAACTTAATGGGTTTCAAGATGATTATAAAGATGTAGAATCTGCAAAAGGATTAATTGAAGAGGCTAAAACTATTGTTGAATCATTTAATAAAATAGAGAACGAAATACATCAAACAAAAAGTAAGAGTAATCAAGATCCTCTAAACTTTGGAATTAAACTAAACAACAAGCTTGGACACTTAAATGCTTTAGTTGGAAGCACTGATTTTAGGCCAACTGATCAAAGCATTCTTGTTAAAGATGACTTAACTCAAAAATTAAATGTTCAATTAAGTGAATTTGAAGAAATAATCTCTAAAAGAATCCCTGCATTTAATAGAGAGTTTAAATCTTTAGAATTAGAATATATAATTGAATAGTTTTTTATTTAATTTCGGATAAAATATTTTTTCTAAGCATCATTTATGACTGAAAGCCTTTTTAGAAGAACAAATAATATAATTGGTTGGGGGGTATTTTGTATTGCTTTATTAACCTATTCTCTTACGGTTGAGCCAACTGCAAGTTACTGGGATTCTGGAGAGTATATTGCAACATCTGCAAAACTTCAAATTGGACATCCCCCTGGCGCGCCACTTTATCAAATGATGGGAGCTGTCTTCTCACTATTTTCTTCAAGTCCTGAAAAAATTGCATTAACAGTGAATTTTCTTTCTGTAGTGTCTAGTGCATTTGTTATTCTTTTCCTTTTCTGGTCCATTACTCTATTATTGAGAAAAATCTATAATATAAATGATAAGAAAAGTTCAACAAATATTTTTTTAAGTGCAATCATAGGGTCTTTAGCCTATACCTTTTCTGACAGTTTTTGGTATAATGCTGTTGAATCAGAGGTGTATGCTTTAGCAATGTTTTTTCTTGCAGCAACATTTTGGTTAGGTCTTAGATGGGAAAAAGATTTTGATACTGAAAGAGGAGATAGGTGGTTACTTTTAATATCATTTATGATAGGGTTATCATTTGGTGTACACTTTATGGCTATTCTAACTATACCTGCCATTGGAATGATTTATTTTTTCAAAACGTATAAGAAAATAACTATAAAGAAATTTTTACTAGCTAATATAGTTTCAGTTTCAATTCTGCTATTCATATTTAAATTGCTACTTCCTTCTGCATTAGGATTTTTTGGTCAACTGGAAGTCTTTTTTGTTAATTCAATTGGTTTGCCATTTAACTCAGGAACAATAATTGCTGGAATTTTAGTTGTTCTATTTTTTTACAAGTCTATAAATTATTCTAGAAAGAAGGGGAATGTGAATCTTAATACATTAATATTATGTACACTATTTATTTTTGTAGGGTTTTCTTCTTGGTTGATGATTCCAATTAGATCTAATGCAAATACAGTAATCAATGAAAATGCTCCTTCTGATGCAAGAACATTACTTGCATATTATAAACTAGAGCAGTATCCAAAAAAATATCTATTTTACGGACCAATGTTTTCTGATATTTATGCACCCCAAGATGAATCCCAACCTTATGTTGATGGAAAACCAAAGTATGAAAAAGACTATAATACTAACAAATATATTATAGTCAACAACTGGGAAGATTCTGAAGTTAATTCTAACTCTAATCATAGAGGGCTAATTCCTAGACTTTGGAGCTCTGAACATGCTGCAAATTATATGGATTTTACTAGTCCCCTTGATTTTGAAATATTAGATGAATATAAAAATCGAGAAACTATAATTGAAAGAGTCAATAGTTTTAGAATAAGGGAACAAGAAGGGGAATTAACAGGAGAAGACTATAATGATTTCTTTAGAACACTAGGTACATATCTCGATATATCAAAGCCAAGTTTATTTGATAATTTAAATTTCCTTTTCACATATCAGATAAATTATATGTACTGGAGGTACTTTATGTGGAATTTTGTTGGAAAGCAGAATGATATTCAAGGGGACTACTCAATCATTAATGGGAATTGGCTGAGTGGGTTAAAAGATATAGATAAAATAAGACTTGGAAATCAAAGTAATCTAGACGATGATCAAAAAAATAATAAGGCAAGAAACACCTATTTCTTTTTTCCATTTATTCTTGGAATAATTGGACTACTCTATTCTTATAATAGAGACCTTAAAACTTTTTGGACTTTATTATTATTGTTTTTATTTACAGGTTTGGCTCTAAAATTTTATTTAAATGAGAGACCTTTTGAACCAAGAGAAAGAGATTATGCTCTAGTAGGTTCATTTTATGTATTCTCAATCTGGATTGGATTTGGAATGTCTTCAATTTTAAAATTTTTTAGTGAACTAAAAAATAAATATCTAAACTTTGGGCTATTTTTTTTATGTTTGATTTCAGTTCCAGGGCTTATGGCATTTGTAAATTGGGATGATCATGATAGATCCGATAGGTATACTGCTCAATCAATTGCTAGATCCTATCTCCAGTCAATTCAAAAAGATAAAGATGCAATGATATTTACTATTGGGGACAATGATACATTTGCCCTCTGGTATGTCCAGGAAATTGAGGAATTTAGGACTGATGTTAGGACGATTAATACAAGTCTATTAGCAACAGATTGGTATATTGATCAAATGAAAAGAAGAGCTTATATCTCTAGCCCTATACCTTCTCAAATGGAACATAAAAATTACGCCTATGGAGTAAGAGATTATATAAGATATGAGAATCTACTTGATACTGTAAGGTGGGATATAAATAATTTTATGGACTGGGTATCTAGTGACCACCCAAGAACAAAATATAGAAATTTAATTACTCAATCAGGAGGAGATGTTTCAAATTATCCTATAAATTCTCTTGAAACTGTCTTTTATCCAACAAATAAAATTAGAGTTCCAGTTAATATAGATAATGTTATTAAAAGTGGTATTGTTAATGAAAGGGATATAGATTTGATTGTCCCATATATAGACATAGATCTTCCAAAATCAGTTTTAACAAAAAATCAGATAATGATGTTAGATATTTTAGCGAATAACAATTGGGAAAGACCTATCTATTTTACAGGGGGAAGCTATGCTGATTCTGAATATATATGGATGAAAGAATACCTTCAATTAGATGGACTTGTATATAAACTAGTACCTATTAGAACTGAAATGGATAAAAGCAATCCTTACTTAATGGGAAGAGTTGATTCAGAATTGATGTTTGAAATAGTTAATAAATGGTCCTGGGGAAATTCAGACGGTCAAAATATTTATCATGATCCTGAAACTAGAAAAAACAGTATCTCTTTTAGAAGTAACATGTCAAGATTAGTGGAAACTTTAATAATTGAAAAGAAGTATGAGAAAGCTAAACATATTATTGATCTTGCTTTTGAAAAAATGCCAATTGAATTTTATGGATATTATAGTCTTTGGACTCCATTTGTAGATAGTTATTATCAAATTGGAAATAAAAATAAAGCGGCTGAAATTATAGGTAAGCTGTCAAATAAGTACACCCAGAGATTAAATTATTTTGAATCCTTGGATATTTATTATCAGTATAACCTTACTCAAGAAATTGTATCTGAAATTGAAAGATATCGTAATTTGATTAATGTTGCCATTGCAAATGAAGATTACGATATAGCTTCAGATGAGATAATAAGTTTTCTTGATTCATCAGAACCTTTTAGCTATTTGTACGGTGAATTTGATTACTATCTTTCACTTATGAACTATGTAGGAGCATTATATAAATCTAATGATTATGAAAATTCTGAAAAGATAGTATTTGAGATTAAGGAACAGTTTGAAAAAAGATTATCTACATTTTCTACCCTGCCTGAAGAAAGTCAACTTTATTATATAGAAAATATATCTTCAGATATAAATAACTATCAAAAAGCTATAAATCAAATAAAAAGATTCGATAACAATTTATCTGATTCGCTGCAATCTGAATTTGATAATTTAATAGATAGGATGGTAGAATAATAGATTTAATAAAGCTGTAGGATTTATTTATTAGTTTAATTGGTCTTTCATAAGACTAATTAGAGTATTGGCATCCTGATCGCCACTTTGCCTCCACACCATTTCTCCAAATTTATATATCATTAGAGTAGGAATAACTTTTACTCTTAATGCCTCTGATAGTTTTATGTTTTTCTCTGAATTTATTTTAATAACTTTTCCTTTATCTCCAATAGCAGCAGCAACATCTTTTAAAACAGGATGCATTGAAGTTGACAACTCATCAAACTCACTAAAGAAAACAATCAAAAGTGGTTTTTTCTCATCAAGTAATTCTCCAAATTTTGACATAAAAACAGGTTTTATTGGTGAAAATATAAATTTTTTTGCTTTAACTCCAAACTTATTTAACTCTATTTATCTGATTCATAAGTAATTTGAAGTTCAAATTAAATCAATTTTTAACAAATAAATGACTTTATTATTGTCATATATATTGTCAATTAGATAACTTTTGATTAACATTATTTTAATGGTTGTGTTTTAAATTTGATAAAATTTAATAATTAATTGGAAAGTGTATATATTTTAATAACTGGAATAATAGTTATACTAGCAATAATCGACCTAATTGTTGGTGTCAGTAATGATGCCGTCAATTTTTTATACTCAGCAGTTGGTTCAAAGATTATTTCATTTAAAAACATAATGATTTTTGCCAGTTGTGGAATTGCTTTAGGTGCTTTATCCTCTAGCGGTATGATGGAAATTGCTAGAAACGGTATTTTTAATCCTGAGGTTTTCTTCTTTGATGAAATCATGATAATTTTTCTATCTGTAATGATTACAGATATATTAATATTAGATACTTTTAACTCATGGGGAATACCTACCTCAACTACCGTTTCAATTGTTTTTGCGCTTCTTGGTGCAGCTGTTATAATGTCTTTAATTAAGATTATTAGCTCAGATTCTGCTACAGATATCAATATCTTTATTAATACACAAAAAGCTTCACAAATTATTATAGGAATTTTATTATCAGTATTTATTGCATTCTCAATTGGAGCCTTTATTCAATGGATCTCAAGACTTATATTAAGTTTCAACTTTGAAGCTAAAAGTCTATATATAAATTCAATTATTGGATCTTTATCCTTCTCTTCAATAATAAATTTCATTCTAATTAAAGGGATTAAAGGTTCTCCTTATTCAAGTGAAACATATGATTTACTCGGAGGGCTAACTATTAACAATTTTATAGATAATAATATTATACAATTTTGGATGTTTAGCTTATTTATCTGGTATATTTTATCAATCATATTTATAAAAACTTTTAGAATAGATATATACAAAATAATTATTGCTCTTGGAACATTCTCTCTTGCATTAGCTTTTGCTGGTAATGATCTTGTTAACTTTATAGGAGTTCCTATTGCTGCACTTGAGTCATATAATGGTTGGGTTGGTTCTGGAATAGATCCAAATGAATTTTCTATGAACATATTATCAGAAAAAGTTAGACCTAACCCTATTTATCTATTTGTATCAGGTTTAATTATGGTCGTTACTATTTTGTATTCTTCAAAAGCAAAAAATGTTGTTAAAACTAGTCTAGATTTATCTAATCAAAATATAGTTGCTGAAAGGTTTAATTCTAATCTAATTGGAGTTTCTCTTGTAAATATAGGAAGATGGTTAAACAATATATTTATAAAATTAGCACCAAAGAGTTTATTAAATCAAATAGAAAAATCTTTTAATACTGATAATATAGAGACATTTTCTAGTTCCCAGGATAGGCCATCTTTTGACAAATTAAGAGCAAGTTTAAATCTTGTAATTGCAGCTATTTTAATTTCATTAGCTACTTCTTATAAATTACCCTTATCAACTACTTATGTGACATTTATGGTAGCTATGGGAACATCACTTTCAGACAGAGCTTGGGGTAAAGAAAGTGCTGTATATAGAGTATCAGGAGTTGTGAATGTAATAGGGAGTTGGTTTTTTACAGCTTTTTCTGCATTTTGTATTTGTGGTTTAATTGTCTTTCTAATTCACATAGGGAAAACAGTTGCAATTATTGCTATAATGATTGTTTCAGCTGCAATCATATATAGAAATCATGTATTATTTAAGAAAAAAGGAGAGATAAAGATTTAATTTAATCCAAGAATTCTTCTGAAGGTCCTAACCTCACACTTATAAAATTTATGAAATTTTTTTAGAAATTTTTTCATTTAACAGATATAATAAATGTCTGTTAAATTACTCTTCTTGGATATTACTATAATTAACTTTTGTTAGGGTTCCTTCAGACCAAAAAAACCACTTTCCTGCTTTTTCCCCTCTATTGTATTTTCCAAAAGCTAGAGTTTTGCTTGACTTATTGTAGCTTGCCCAATAACCATGTAATCTATTATTTTTAATATAACCTTCTTGAAGATCATTACCACTATCTCCATAAATAACGACCTTTGATGTATCTTCTTCTTGTGAAACTACTTTCGGCTCTTTAGCATTTAAACCCGCTAAGCTAAGCGTTAAAATAAGAATTAAATACTTCATAACATTAATTTAATAACACTAAGTTAACAATAAATTAACATGCGTGCAATATTTACATAACATTAAATTAACATTGGAATTTATTTCGCTAAGAATCAGGTAGTTATATTAAGAGCCACACATTAAACAGTCATCATCTTCATTCTCTTTAGATTGAGATATAATCTGTTTTAACTCTTCAGGCGTTAGTGGCTTTACAGCTACTGGTTTTTCTTTTGACTTTCCAGCTTTAGTTTTTTCAGTTCTGGTAATTTTTACTTCTTCTGCTGCTTCTACAGTTTCTACTTCAACTATTTCTTCCACTTCAGCTTTATCTTTTTTCTCAAGGGTAAATTTAATTGGATCAATGGCAGATTTAGTTCTTAAATAATACATTCCTGTTTTAAGACCAGATTTCCATGCATAAAAATGCATAGATGTTAATTTTGACATTGTAGCACCTTCCATGAATAAATTTAAAGATTGGGACTGATCAATAAAGTAACCTCTATGTCTAGCCATATCAATAATGTCTTTCATACTCATCTCCCAAACCGTTCTATATAATTCTTTTAATTCATCTGGAATTTGTTTAATATCTTGGATTGAACCATTAGACCTCATAAGCTCTTGCTTCATGTCTTCATTCCATAATCCCAGCTCAACCAGATCCTTTAATAAATGCTTGTTAACAATTATAAACTCTCCAGATAAAACCCTTCTAGTATATAAATTAGATGTATAAGGTTCAAAACATTCATTGTTACCTAGAATTTGAGAAGTACTTGCGGTTGGCATAGGTGCAACTAGTAGAGAATTTCTTACACCATGTTTTAAAACATCCTTCCTAAGTTTACCCCAATTCCATCTTCCACTTAATTCTTTATCTTCAACTCCCCACATGTTATGCTGAAATTCTCCCTTTGATATAGGAGATCCTTTATAGGTTTTATATGGACCATCTTTTTTTGATTCCTCAACAGATGCATTAAGTGCTGCAAAATATAAAGTTTCAAAAATATCTTGATTTAATTCTTTTGCTTTTTCAGAAGTAAAAGGCATTCTTAACTTAATAAATGCATCTGCTAAACCCTGAACTCCAATACCTATAGGTCTGTGTCTAAAATTCGAGTTTTCTGCTTCCTTGACCGGATAATAATTTCTATCAATAACCTTATTTAAATTCTTAGTAACTCTAATAGTCACATCATATAATTTTTGATGGTTAAACTCACCCTTTTCGACAAACATTGGAAGAGCAATTGATGCAAGGTTACAAACAGCTATCTCATCCTTAGAAGTATATTCTAATATCTCTGTACATAAATTGGATGATCTTATGGTTCCTAAATTCTTTTGATTAGATTTTCTGTTTGCGGAATCCTTGTAAAGCATATAAGGAGTACCTGTTTCAATTTGAGATTCCAAAATCTTTTCCCATAATTCTCTTGCCTTTATTGTCTTCCTACCCTTAGACTGTTTTTCATATTTTAAATATAATTTATCAAACTCATCCCCATGACAATCATATAAACCAGGGCATTCATTTGGACACATTAATGTCCACTTTGCATTTTTCTCAACTCTTTTCATAAAAAGGTCTGGCAACCACATAGCATAAAATAGGTCTCTTGCTCTCATCTCTTCTTTTCCATGATTTTTTTTAAGATCAAGAAAATCAAAAATATCAGAATGCCATGGCTCAATATAAATAGCAAAAGAACCTTTTCTTTTACCTCCACCTTGGTCAACATATCTTGCGGTATCATTAAAAACCCTTAACATTGGAACTATACCATTTGATGTTCCATTTGTTCCAGATATGTATGAACCCGTTGATCTAATATTATGAATTGATAGCCCTATCCCTCCTGCCGATTGTGATATTTTTGCTGTTTGTTTTAACGTATCATAGATTCCATCTATACTATCATCCTGCATAGTAAGTAAAAAACAAGAAGACATTTGAGGTTTAGGTGTTCCTGAATTAAACAAAGTTGGGGTAGCATGGGTAAAATATTTTTTTGACATTAATTCATATGTATCTGTTACAGCTTCCAAATCATCTAAGTGTATTCCAACAGAAACTCTCATCAACATATGTTGTGGTCTTTCAACAATTTGACCATTTATTTTTAAAAGATAAGATCTCTCAAGTGTTTTAAAACCAAAATAATCATATCCAAAATCTCTATTGTATATAATTTTCGAATCAAGCTCTTCAGCATTCTTTTTAATTACTTTATAAACTTCATCTGAAATAAGCGAAGCCTTTTTTCCTGTTATAGGATTTACATAATAATGTAAATCTTTCATTGTCTCTGAAAATGATTTTATCGTATTCTTATGTAAGTTAGAGACTGAAATTCTCGCAGCAAGAGAAGCATAATCTGGATGAGTTGTTGTCATTGTAGCAGCAATTTCTGCAGCAAGATTATCAAGTTCTGAAGTTGTGACACCATCATATAAACCTTCAATAACCCTCATAGCAACTCTAACAGGATCAACTAATGGATTAAGACTATAGCAAAGCTTTTTAATCCTAGCCGTAATTTTATCAAACATTATCGGCTCTTTCCTTCCGTCTCTTTTTAATACATACATATCTATTTCATCTGATTAGCTATATTCAATTTTAATAAAAAAATGATTAAAATTCTTCGTCGAAACTTATTTTAGAATCCTCCTTTTTCTCCTTATTAAGAACTCCTGCTTTTTGATATTCAGAAACTCTCTTCTCAAAGAAATTAGTTTTTCCTTGTAGATTTATCATGTCCATAAAATCAAAAGGATTAGTAACATTAAATTCTTTCTCACATTGAAAATCAACCAGAAGTCTATCTGTTACAAATTCCAAGTACTGAGTCATCAGCTTTGCATTCATTCCAATCAAACTAACAGGAAGTGACTCTGTTATAAATTCTCTTTCAATATTTAAAGCATCAACCAATATTTCTTTTATTCTTTTTTTAGGAACTTGATTAACAATATGCTCATTATGAAGATGAACTGCAAAATCACAATGAACCCCTTCATCTCTAGAAATAAGTTCATTTGAAAAAGTTAATCCTGGCATTACTCCTCTTTTCTTTAGCCAAAAAATCGAACAAAATGAACCAGAGAAAAAAATACCTTCAACACCAGCAAAAGCAATTAGTCGTTCAGCAAAAGAATCCGATTCAATCCACTTTAATGCCCAATCAGCTTTCTTTTTAATAGCAGGAAAATTATCAATTGCTTTAAAAAGTTTGTCTTTTTCTTTTTCATCTTTTACATAAGTATCTATTAAAAGAGAATAAGTTTCTGAATGAATGTTTTCCATCATTATTTGAAAGCCATAAAAGAATTTAGCTTCAGAGTATTGAACTTCATTAACAAAATTTTCTGCAAGGTTTTCATTAACTATTCCATCAGAAGCAGCAAAAAAAGCTAATATGTGTTTTATAAAATATCTCTCATCATTATTCAACTTAGTTTTCCAATCAGTAAGATCTTGCTGTAGGTCAATCTCTTCTGCCGTCCAAAAGCTTGCTTCACATTTTTTATACCACTCCCAAATATCATGATGCTCAATCGGAAATATTACAAACCTATTATTATTTTCTTGTAAAATTGGTTCAAACTTCATGATTTTTTTATAATATAATTTGAAATTATTCTAAACAATAAATATTAAAAATTCTGATGAGAATTGAAAGAGCAAAGTATGGATAATCGCATAAAGTTTTTAACAATAAAAAATAACATAGTAATTATTAGATTTTTCATTTTATTTTTACATAATCAAAAAATATTTGGTGAACAAAAATGTTAGGAATAGCTAAGAAATATGAGCTTAATATTTTTTATGAAAAATGAAAAATATTTTTTTAATTAAACATCCCGATAAATTAATATGAAAAATTTTGAAAAAATTGTATTGTTTTTAACAATTTTAATTATTGCCTTTAATTTAACTCAAATAAATATCTTCAATTTTTTGGAAAAGGAAAACAAGATTACTGTAATTTGTTTTATCTTTTCTATGTGTGCCTTGATATTAATTTTATTAATCCGAGTCTCAAAAAAAATAAAGGATATGAATAAATGAAATTTTTAAATTGAAACAAGACAAGTTTCAACTCCAGCCTTCTCTAGAAACTCTAGACCAGAAGAATCTTTATATTCGTTATTATAAACCACCCTTATTATACCAGACTGAAAAATTAATTTACTACACTCTCTACATGGAGAAAGAGTAATATAAAGAGTTGCACCATTAGTTGATTGAGTTGAAGAAGAAACCTTTGCAATAGCATTTGCTTCAGCATGAAGAACATACCATTTTGTATAACCTTTATCATCTTCACAGAAGTTTTCAAATCCTGTAGGAGTTCCATTATAGCCATCTGAAATAATCATCTTGTCTTTAACAATAAGAGCGCCAATTTTTCTCCTTTTACAATATGATAATTCACCCCACTCAAGAGCCATCTTTAAATATGCCTTGTCATATTTTGCCTGTTTCTCTTTCATTAATATAAAGAATAAAAAAAATAATTATTAGCTTTTAAATATAGTATATTNTCTATAGAGATTCTTTAGTTTCTTATTATATTTGTTGTAAATAAAAAATTATGTATACGGAAGAAATAGTTAGACCTATGAAGTTGGAACTTACAGAGTCTGGCTTTAATGATCTTAAAACAAAAGAAGATGTTGAGTCTGCAATTGATAAAAATGGGACTACACTTTTAGTAGTCAATTCTGTCTGTGGTTGTGCAGCTAAAAATGCAAGACCTGGTATAATTCAATCTCTAAGAAATAGCAAAACCCCTGATAACCTTTGTACAGTATTTGCTGGTTTTGATATTGAGGCAACTGAGACTGCAAGGTCAAAAATGTTTCCTTTTCCTTCATCATCTCCAAGTATTGCACTTTTTAAAGATGGTAATTTAATCCATATGATTGAAAGACATCATATTGAAGGAAGGGATGCAGAAATGATATCATCAAACTTGGCATCAGCATATGATGAATTTTGTTAATTATTTTGGCAAAGAAATAGTAAACTTCGTTCCTTTTTTTGATTTAGACTTATAAGATATTTTTCCTCTATGAGAGTTAATAATATTTTTAACAATCCCTAGACCTAATCCCATACCGTCTGTCTTAGTAGTAAATTTTGGTTCAAATATTTTTTCCTTGTTTTCTTCCAAAACTCCAAGTCCATTATCTGAAACTAAGACTTTAACACTATTCTTTGAGTCAGTAATTTCAACATTAATATTTGGTTCCCTGTCTAAAGGAATAGCTTGAATACTATTTTTAATCAAATTAGTCATAACTCGGATCCATTGTTCTTTATCAAGTTTTATAACAATACTTTCTTTTGATGTTGTAAAACTTATATTATTTTGTTCAAAAATTTCAATGACTTTTTTTGTTGTATCAACTATATCAGATTTTTCTAATTGAGTCTTCGGCAAAGTAGCAAAATCTGAAAATGAAGTAGCCACATTACTCATAGTATCAATCTGTTCAATAAGAGTATCACAAAAATCATTTAGTTTATCTTTTCCTTCTTTGCTTTCCAAAGAATTAGTTATTTGAAAACTTTGAACAGTAAGTCTCATAGGAGTTAATGGATTTTTTATTTCATGAGCTACTTGTCTCGCCATTTCTTGCCATGCTTGTTCCCTTTCATGTTTAGCAAGTTTTTCTGCACTATCTTCAAGGTCATCAATCATTTTATTATATGAATTAACTAAACTATCAATTTCTTTTGTTGCATTTTTTAATATGATTTTTTCATTTTTTTTCAATAAACCAGTTTGCCCAATTTTTAACCTAATTGTTTCAATAGATCTAGTAACATACCTTGAAATAAAATATGCTAAAACAATTGCAACTACCAACATTATAAAGTATATCTGGTACAATGTTGTAAGAAAAACGTTTAACTCACTTTCTGCATATGAGACATCTTGAAAATAAGGAAAAAATAAAATTGCATAATTTTTTCCAAATTCATCCATTAAAACAGTATAAGAAGACTGAAATTTTCCTACATCAGTTGAATTTTCTTTAGTAATCTTACCCCCCTCTAAAGAAACAAGCATTTTACAAAAATCTTCATCTAGAGAATAATTATTTGAAATTATTTCAAGAGGCAAATAGGAATAGAATAGAGGCTTCCCCTCAATGGTAAATATGGAGTACTCTACATTATGAATTTTGGTGATTTCCTCAAAATCAACTTTATAATTTTCCCACTTTTCATAATTATTAGNTAAATCAAACTTACTAGCCATGTAATTAATTTGCTTTGTTAATTGAGTTTCTTTTCTGTCTTGCCTATAGGTATTATATTGATCTGACTCTGTCCTATATTGGTAATAGGTAGATCCCAAAACCAATAGAGTAGCAGTGAAAACTAACAAAATCATTGAGATAAAGATCCTTAGTCTCAAAGACATTTTATTTTTCAGTATACTCATCTTGATTTTCTATGAAAATAGCTAAAAATTTTCAAAACGACAATATTATAAAAACAGTGAAAACTTAAATTGCTTAAATTAGCATATAAAACTTTAAAAGATGGATGTTGGTTCTATACTTATTGTACTGCCAGTATTAATAATTTTTTCTTATTTATTTGATATTCTGGCAATAAGAACAAAGTTTCCATCTGTTATATTATTGGTTCTAACTGGAATAATCGCAAGATTTATTTCCAGCTATTATGGTTTTGACAACTTCAAATTTCTTGATAACCTTGTGCCAGTACTAGGAACTATTGGGCTTATATTAATAGTTCTCGAAGCAGCTCTTGAATTAGAGATTAGAAGAGAAAAAATGAACATAATTATAAAAGGGTTCATGGCTGCATTAATCATATTATTAATTAATATTGTTTTAGTTAGTCTTTTTTTCGAAAAAATAATTGGTCTCCCACACCCAACATCTGTAATTTATGCAATACCCCTTTCTATTATTAGTAGTGCAGTTGCTATACCATCTGCATCAGGCTTAATAAACAAGAATAAAGAATTTATTATTTATGAATCAACATTTTCTGATATACTTGGTATTATGTTTTTTTATTATTCAATAAGACTAGCTGAGAAAGGTGAATCACTTATTGGGTTTGAACCAATATTGACACTTCTTGGTCAAATCATTCTAATTATTGTTCTCTCATTGGCCATAACGTATCTATTATTTCAATTAATCCAAAGAATAGAGCATCATGTAAAGTTTTTTTTGATTCTATCTCTACTAATTTTAGCATATGAAATAAGTAAGGATATTCTTAAATTACCATCATTAGTGTTAATTTTTATTTTTGGAATTTTTCTTGGAAATTTTTCTAATCTTATTCCTGAAAGATTTAAAAAGTATATAAAAACTGAGAAAGTTGGTAATGAGGATATTCACGAATTTAATCTTCTAACTGCCGAATCAACTTTCCTTGTTAGAACATTTTTCTTTTTATTTTTTGGTTTTTCTATACCTTTAGAAAGTTTTATTGAATTTGAGCCTTATATCATTGGAGCTACAGTTCTATTAATCATGTATGGGGTAAGATATTTTTACTTGGCAGCAACAAATAATGATAATAAATCAAAACCTCTTTTATATTTTTCTCCACGAGGACTAATAACAATTCTTCTTTTTTTGAGTATATCAGATTACGAAATAGTAAAAAGTAGTATCATTGATGAAAAGGTACTACTTGTAATTATAATCGCTTCTATGCTTATAATGATTCAAGGTTCAATAACTCAAAAAAAAGATGAAGATAAAAACGAAGAAGCCAGTCAGCAGTCTCTTTCTGAAATTGTTGATGAACAAATAGATTAATTATGAAGTATATAAAAAATGGGTTTATAGCAATTCTAATTTTATTTTCACTTATTTATACTTTTGATTTAAACTATATAATAAAGGGAATTAGAGTAGTATATCTTAATGGTTATTCAACAGTTTTTATTGATGATAACAAATATTTTGATACAGTAGAAGTTGAAACGTCAAATAACCCAGAACCATGGATAAAACACATTAATTATAATCAAAAAAATACTTCTAAGATATTTGATGAGTTTAATTCCAAAATGGAAACAGCTGCATTTATAATAATTGAAAATGACAGTATCCTTACTGAAAAATATTACAATGGTTATGATGAAAATTCAGTAATTAACTCTTTCTCAATGGCGAAAACCCTCATCTATGTTACACTAGCAAAAGCTATTGAAGAAGGATATATAAAAAGTCTTGAACAAAAGGTGGTAGATTTTATCCCAGAATTAAAAGGTGAATTTGCTAGTGAAGTAAGAGTTATTGATCTAGCGTCAATGCATTCGGGAATGGAGTGGACAGAACCATCTCTTAACCCTTTTAGCGTTTTGACTAAAACATATTTTGTTAAAGATCTTAACAAGCTTATACTTGATCAACCTTTTGTTGAAAAACCAGGGATTAAGTTTCAGTATTCTAGCGGAAATACTCAGATACTCTCTATATTAATTGAAAGAGCAACTGGAGAAAAAATTACAGACTACTTTTCCAAACACTTTTGGAAAAAAATGAATGCTGAACAAAATGCAATATGGCAACTTGATAGTTATGAAAGCGGAAATGCTAAAGCTTTTTGTTGTTTTTCAACAAACGCAAGAGACCTATCCAGAATGGGGAAACTATATCTCAATAATGGAAATTGGAATGGTGAACAACTAGTAGATTCCAGTTTTATTAAAACTTCTTTCACTACTATAGACAGTCCAATTTATGGAATTGGAATTTGGGTAGATAATTATAAAGGATATGAAATTGGAATGATGCGAGGTCACCTTGGTCAATATGTGATGTTTATTCCAGAAATAAATCTTATAATATCAAGGTTTGGAAGAAACTATATAGAGAAAGGAATAATAGAAATTACTGAAGACACTTATATTTATATTGATGAAGCATTAAGAATCACTGGTAATTAAACACTTAGCTCTAGAGTAACTGGACAATGATCAGAATGAACTGCTTGAGGAATTAAATAAGCATTTTTTATATTTTTTTCTAGTGATTGAGAAACCATGTTGTAATCAATTCGCCAGCCCTTATTATTCTTTCTAGCTCCAGCCCTATAGCTCCACCAACTATATGAATGTGGTGATTTATCAATATATCTAAAAGAATCAATAAATGAATTACCCATAAAAGAAGTTAACCATTCTCTTTCTTCAGGCAAAAAGCCAGAAACAGTTTTATTTCTAACTGGATCATGAATGTCAATTTCTTTATGACAAATATTATAATCTCCTGATATAATTAAATTTGGGATAACCTTATTCAATTCATGAATATATTTTTTAAAATCATCCATGAATTTAAACTTAAATCCAAGTCTTTCAATGTTCGTTCCAGATGGTAAGTATAAACTAATAACCGAAAATTTATCAAAATCTGCTCTAATTACTCTTCCCTCCTTATCCATATAATCAATACCAGTTCCATACTCAATATTTAAAGGCTTAATCTTTGAGAAAATTGCTACTCCACTATATCCCTTTTTTTCTGCTGAATACCAAAAGTGGTCATAACCTGCTTCGTTAATTAGATTTGTTTCAACTTGATCTTTATTTGCTTTTGTCTCCTGGATACAAATCAAATCAGGACCTTCAATTTTCAACCAATCTAATAGACCTTTTTTAATAGCTGCTCTAATACCATTAACATTATAACTTATTATCTTCAATTATTTTAAATTATTAAGTAGACTATTTAATGTTAATTCTTTTTCAATAATATTTTTTAAATCCTTATTGTTTATTCTTTTTTGTTTCATTGAGTCTCTGTCTCTAAGCGTAAATGTATTGTCTTCAAGAGTCTGATGATCAATAGTAACACAATAAGGAGTCCCAATTGCATCCTGCCTTCTGTATCTTCTTCCAATTGCATCTTTCTCATCATATGATAGATTTACTTCTGAGCTAAATTCATTTATTAATTCTTTTGCAATTTCTAGCAAATCATCTTTTTTAAGTAATGGTAAAACTGCAAGTTTAATTGGTGCAATTTGTTTGGGAATTTTTAGAACAACTCTAGATGAACCATCTTCAAGTGTTTCATTAGAATAAGAATTTGATAAAACTGAAAGGAACATCCTATCAAGACCAATAGATGTTTCTATAACATATGGTGTATAGCTTTCATTTTTATCAGTATCAAAATATTGAATTTTTTTTCCAGATAATTTCTCATGACTTTTCAAATCAAAATCTGTTCTTGAATGAATTCCTTCAAGTTCTTTAAATCCAAACGGAAAATTAAACTCTATATCAGTCGCTGCATCCGCATAATGTGCAAGGTTTTCATGATCATGAAATCTATATTTCTTTTCTTCAAAACCTAAACTAAGATGCCATTTCATTCTTTTATCTTTCCACTCTTTATACCATTGCTCTTGAGTCCCAGGTTTAATAAAAAATTGCATCTCCATTTGCTCAAACTCTCGCATACGAAAAATAAATTGTCTTGCAACTATTTCATTTCTAAATGCTTTTCCAGTTTGTGCAATTCCAAAAGGGATCTTCATTCTTGAAGTCTTTTGTAAAGTTAAATAGTTTAGAAAGATTCCCTGTGCAGTCTCTGGTCTTAAAAATAGTTCCATATTTGAATCGCTTGATGCTCCTAAAGTAGTTTTAAACATCAAATTAAACTGTCTAACTTCAGTCCAATTTGAAGTTCCAGAAACAGGACATTTAATCTCTAATTCATTGATTAAATTTTCAATTTCCTTTAGATTGTTTTTTTTAAACCCATCAACCATTCTTTTATTAGTAGATTTAATTCTAGTATTTAATTCTAGGACTCTTTGATTAGTATTAATAAACTCATTTTCATCAAACTTATCACCATATCTTTTTCTAGCTTTTAAAACTTCTTTATCAATTTTATTTTTTTGTTTTTCTATATAGTCCTCCAATAAAATATCTGCTCTATATCTTTTTTTTGAATCTTTATTATCAATTAATAGATCATTAAATGCTTCTACATGTCCTGATGCAATCCATGTTTTTGGATGCATAAAAATTGCAGAATCAACACCTATAATATTTTGGTTTATCTGAACCATTGATTTCCACCAATAATCTCTTATATTATTCTTCAGCAATACTCCATTATGCGCATAATCATAAACAGCATTTAAGCCTTCATATATTTCACTTGATGGAATAACAAAGCCATATTCCTTTGAATGGGAGACGATTTTTTTTAAAGATTCTACTTCTTCCACGATTATGTAAAAATAGTTCTTTTTATATTTTAAATATGTTAATTTGTAAATCAATTAGTTTAATGAGATATCCTTTATATATAATTATAATAATATTATTTGCAAGTTGTGCAAGAAGATCTTCTCCTAGTGGAGGGGAAAAAGATTCAATACCTCCAGTATTGATCTCTTCAAATCCTAAAATAAATGCTGTTAACTTTAATAAGGATGAAATAAGATTAACATTTGATGAATGGATAACACTTAATGAAATAGGTAAACAACTTGTTATTTCACCACCTCTTGAAAAAAATAAATACCAAATTAAACCATTAAGTGGAGCAACAAAAAAAATACTTATAAGCTTTCTTGATTCACTTCAAGAAAAAACTACTTACACGTTGAATTTTGGTAATAGCATAGTGGATAATAATGAAGGGAATAAAATGAATTTCTTTAGTTATACATTTTCTACTGGTCCCACTCTTGACTCCTTATATCTAAAAGGTAATGTACAAGACGCATTTAACCTTGAAACTGATGAGTATTTATCACTCCAATTATATAGAATTGACAGTGTCTATAATGATTCCATAATTTTTAATTATAAACCGACCTACTTAGCAAATACTTTAGACTCTACTAATTATAGATTTAATAATTTAAGAGAGGGAAGATATATATTAATTGCATTAAAAGATTTATCAGATGACTATTTATTTGATCCATTTTATGATAAAATTGCATTCTACGACTCCGTAATATCTTTACCTCAAGACTCATTAATTGACCTTAGGTTATTTAAAGAAGAAATACCTTTTAAGTGGGATGAGCCTTACTTTATTAATAGCGGTAAAATTGGATTTGGCTACTACGGAAAACTAGATTCAGAAAAAATATCAATAAAATCAGAAATTCCAGATAGTATTAATTTTATATTTAATAAAGAAATAGATAAGGATACAATATACTTGTGGTTATCAAAAAATATATTAGACTCTTTGGAGTTTCAACTACAAGAAATTGATACAATAAAAACATTGTCAATAAAATTTAATAGGGCAAAAGATACACTTATTGACTCCTTAAGAGTTTCTCAAAAAACTAGGTCAATAATTGACTTGAATGAGAAATTTAAATTATCATCTAATCTCCCAATAAATAAAGTTTCTGATTCACTAATTTTTATTAGGAATATTGATTCTATTTTAGTCCCTTTTAAATCTATTATAAATAAAAACTTAGATGAGCTAACACTTGATTTTAATGTTGAGCCTAAAAATGATTATTCAGTTAATCTTCTCCCTAATGCAATTATTGATATTAGAGGTGGAACAAATGATACAATAAATTTTAAAACTGCTTCTCAGTCACTTGAAGATTACGGTAATGTATACATAAATGTAATTCTAGATGCTAAATCTAAACATATTCTTCAAATGATTAACTCTAATAATAAAATAATTAAAGAATACAATAATATAACTAATGATGGAATCTATAACTTTGAGTTAATTCCCCCTGGAAAATATTTATTTAGAATGATCAAAGATGACAATGGAAATAAAATATGGGATACTGGAAATTATCTCCAAAAAATTCAACCTGAAGATGTTTATTATTTTAGCAATGAATTAGATATAAGAGCAAACTGGGATTTTAATGAAACATTTAATTTAAAAATGATTGAAATAGATTCAATAAACTAAATAAATAATGAAACAATATATTCTACTACTAGCCTTTTTAATCAATACAATAAGTTTAATTTCTCAGGAAAATTATTTCCCGCCCAAAGGGTCATGGGAAGTAAAGGCTCCTTCAGTTTTTGGAATTAATAATGAAATAATTAATGATGCAATTAAATATGCTGAGAATAATCAAAATGATGGAGATTTTGATCTTAGAGTTGAAATACTTAAAGGGTTCTCTTCAGAGCCATATCATGAAATACTTGGCCCAACTAAAAAGAGAGGCTCTTCAAATGGATTGATAATTAAAAATGGATATATCATCGCTTCATGGGGCGATACAGATAGAGTTGATATGACATTTAGTGTAACTAAAAGTTATTTGTCAGCTATTACAGGTATAGCAATTGATAAAGGTCTAATTCAATCAGAAAAAGACAGGGTGTCAAGCTATATCTGGGATAAAACTTTTGATGGAAATAAAAACCAAAAAATAACATGGGAACAGCTTCTTAATCAATCATCCAATTGGGCTGGAAATTTATGGGAAATCAATGACTGGGAAGATAGGCCAGACAAAAGGTTGAATATTGATGAGTGGAGATCACAAGAACAAAAAGAGCCAGGATCATATTATAAATATAATGATGTTAGGGTTAATGTACTTGCCTATTCACTTTTACATGTTTTTAGAGAATCATTACCCAAAGTTTTACAACAAAATATTATGAACCAAATAGGGGCTTCTGATTCATGGAGATGGTATGGGTATGAAAATTCATGGACAAATATTGATGGGCATATGATCCAATCTGTATCAGGTGGAGGCCATAATGGAGGTGGAGTTTTTATCAATTCTTTAGATCATGCCAGATTTGGACTTTTATATCTAAATAATGGAAATTGGAATGGAAAAACTATTTTAACAAAAGAGTGGATTGATAAATCTATTACTCCTTCTCCTTCAAACCTTGAATATGGATATATGTGGTGGTTAAATAAAAGAAACGGAGAAGATTACTGGAAAGGAGTACCTGAAAATGTTTATTATGGAGCAGGATTTGGAGGAAATTATATTGTTGTAATTCCGGAAAATAAAATTGTTATAGTTGCTAGATGGATGGGAAGAGGAACTATAGGCAAATTTGTAAAAATGATTATAGAGGCAGATTCAAATTAAATCTTTGCTTTTAGAAATTCCCTTTGAAAATGAAAAAGAAGGAGGGAATTTCTTCTTTTTTTTGCCAAATATTTTGCGTCTCAAAATAGTTAAAGGGTCATAAAATCTATCAACCACTCGTTCCTTGAGTGGAATAATTCCATTATCAGTAATATTAATATCTTCCGGGCAAACATCGGTACAACATTTCGTAATGTTGCACATTCCTAAACCAAATTCTTTTTTTAATTCCGGAATTCTGTCATTTATATCTAATGGATGCATTTCGAGGCTAGCCACACGAATCATAAATCGAGGGCCAACAAACTTGTCTTTTTTGTCATGGTCGCGAAGTACATGACATACATTTTGACATAAATTACACTCTATGCATTTTCGAAATTCCTGAACTCTATCAATATCTTTCTGATACATGACATAGCCCTTTTCTGTTTTACATTCCAGAGCGAGTTTAACAGGTTTTATTCTTTTATTTTGATTATAATTCCATGAAACATCGGTAACCAAATCTTTAATAACAGGAAAGGTTTTCATTGGAGTAATTATAATGGTCTCATCTTTTCTATATTCATTCATTCTTGTCATACAAGACAGCTTTGGCCTACCGTTAATTTCCATACTACAAGAGCCACATTTTCCTGCTTTGCAATTCCATCGAATTGCCAAATCATTAGCCTGTTCCGCTTGAATCTTGTGAATAACATCAAGCACAACCATTCCTTCCTTGACTTCTGTCTCAAAATTGACCAGTTCTCCATTTTTATTATCACCCCTATAGATTTGAAATTTACGTGTTGTCATTGTTTATTGATTACTTTCAAAATTAAGCTTTATAAATTATTTGTTCATTTGCTTTCTTTCTTCTATAATTTCATTTTCAAGATCTTCAATAGAAGATTCTGCAATGCGAACCAATTCTGGATTTGCGCTTGGGCGCTCTACTTTATTTAATTGCATTTTACCATCATCTCCTTTTTTAGAAATTATATTGTAATTAAGCCATTCTTTTTGTTCGTCCGGAAAATCAGCTCTGGTATGTGCCCCTCTGCTTTCTTCGCGAAATTTTGCGGCTCGTGCCACTGCTTCTGCCGTAATTAACAAGTTACGTAATCCTAATGCTTCATGCCAACCAGGATTAAATTGACTTGTTCCTTTTGCTTTTACGGATTTGTATTCCTCTTTGATTTTTTCTATTTCATCTATTCCTTTTTCAAGCTGATCTTTTGTCCGAATAATCCCAACATTCGCTTGCATATTTTGCTCCAGCTGCTCGTGCAACAGATATGGATTAGCACCTGATTTACGGTTTAATATCTCCGTTGCCTTTCGAATTATTATTTTTACTTGATCTTCATCAAAGTCTGAATGCTTTACATTGTTTTTTGCAAATTCAGTAGCATTTCTGCCTGCTAGATAACCAAAGACCAAAAGATCTGACAAAGAATTTCCGCCCAAGCGATTAGCTCCATGCATTCCTGCCGCACATTCTCCACATGCAAATAATCCCGGAACAGAGCTCATGGCTGTATCGGCGTCCACCCGAATTCCGCCCATAAAATAATGACACGTAGGACCTACTTCCATAGCTTCTTTGGTAATGTCTAATTCTGCTAAAATCTTAAATTGATGATACATGGAAGGCAACTTCTTTTTGATATCTTCTGGTGATCGTTGTGTAGCAATATTAAGATAGGCTCCTCCATGTTTTGAACCTCTTCCAGCTTTAACCTCTTCATTAATTGCTCTAGCTACGACATCTCTGGTTAATAGTTCTGGAGGACGCCTAGCATTGGGGTCCCCTGCTAGCCATCTTGCAGCTTCTTCTTCTGTATCTGCAGTTTCTGAACGAAAGCGTTCAGGAATATAATTAAACATAAATCGCGTGCCTTCACTATTTAATAGAACTCCTCCTTCTCCTCTAACACTTTCAGTAACCAAAACACCTTTCACCGATAATGGCCACATCATCCCAGTAGGATGAAACTGATTGAATTCTAAATCCATGAGTTCGGCTCCTGCCTCATAAGCCAACGCATAACCATCCCCAGTATATTCCCAAGAATTTGAAGTGACCTCCCAAGCTTTGCCGCCTCCTCCAGTGGCAAATATAATGGCCTTTGCTTTAAAAATAATAAAAGTTCCCGTTTCCCGCCACATACAAACTACACCTATCACTTTACCCTTTTCGTTTTTAAGTAAATCCAAGGCCGTACATTCCATATAAGTCTCAATTGCTTGGTGAACCCCATGGTCTTGTAAAGTCCGAATCATTTCCAATCCGGTACGATCGCCAACATGTGCTAATCTGGGATATCTATGACCGCCAAAATTTCTTTGATTTATTAGCCCTTTTTTAGTGCGATCAAATACTGCTCCCCATTCTTCAAGAAGGCGAACACGTTCCGGTGCTAGTTTAGCATGAAGTTCAGCCATTCGCCAAACGTTAAGAAATTTTCCGCCTCGCATGGTGTCCCGAAAGTGAATTTTCCAATGATCACGTTCGTCAACATTTCCCAATGCAGCAGCCACTCCCCCTTCAGCCATAACCGTATGTGCTTTCCCTAAAAGTGATTTCATCACCATACCAGTGCTCATTCCATGATTTGAAGCTTCAATAGCTGCGCTTAACCCAGCTCCACCAGCTCCCACAATTAGAACATCATGCTCAACGGTTTTAATTTCAGATATATCTAACATATATGATTCATTTAAAAATTCCATGTATTAGGGTCGTTAATATATCCCGTTGAGACCATTCGAATATATAAATCGGCTACCATTATCCAAACTAAACTAAGCCACGCAAATAACTCATGACGACGGTTGAACCAACCAACAATCATTCCGTTTTTATGAGCTATATTACCTCCCAACCCACATGAATAGCAATCCCTGCTTCCACCTATAAGATGTCGGATAGAGTGACAACCATACATATAACTGGCTAATAAAATGGGGTTTCCCAATAAAAGTATACTTCCAAGGCCAACACCAAATTCTCCACCTCTAAAAAACGATAAATAGGCATCATAAAAAAAGACAATAACATATATTGATGCAAAGTACATTGTTATGCGATGTATATTTTGAACAACCATAAGTCCTGTTTCTCCTTTATATCCTTTTTTTCGTTTACGTGGTAAAGCACCAACAGCACAAGCTGGTGGTGTTCCAGAGAATGCTCTATAGTATGCTTTTCTATAGTAATAACAAGTGAATCTAAAGATTCCAGGGACTGCCAAAATCAACAACGACGGAGAGGGAGGAATCCAACTAGGCCACCAAGTGGGCCAGGGTCCAAAAATGGAATGGGCCATTGGCGCAGCCCCTTCAATACCTTCTTTAATAAAAAGAAGTGGAGAATAAAAAGGAGCGAGATATCCCCCAAATCCTTCTTGACCAGCACTGTACCAATAAAAATCGGCTTGCCAAGCGGACCAAAATCCATAAACCAAAAAACTGGTTAGTCCAAAAACTACGAGGGCCGGATACAGCCACCAATTATCCTTGCGTAAAGTTTTTGTAAATCCTTTGTCGTGAATGGCAAAAGAAGTTATTGTAGACATTAAAAAAATTTATTTAAAATTTTGTTTTTGAAATAACAAATATACTTCAAGGAATTAAAAAAAACTATTATATTTTAAATTCCTTCTCAATAGTTTTTTTGTTAACACTAATTAGCATCCTATAAGAACCTTTTTCTAAATAGTAAAAATTATCATCAGATTCAAATTAAATCTTTGCTTTTAAAAATAACTTCATATTAATACTTAGCCGATTTATTTTTAGTTATTGTTTTAAGAATAAAATCTCTCAAATCTTGATTAGACTTTTTTAAATCCTCACGTCTTAAATACATCATATGNCCACTTTCATATCCCTTAAATGTNAATCTGTCTATTAATTTTCCACTAGGATCAACTTGTTGAATTGTATACTTTGCCGCAGAAAATGTAGTTGCTCCATCATAATAACCAGACTGAATGAGAACATTTAAAAAAGGGTTTTCAGCTAAAGCTTCTCTAAAGTTCCTTCTTATTCTCAGATTATCAGAGTTCCATGGTCTAACAGATAATTCACCTCTTGCCCATGTATTGTATTTAATATCAGTTTCAAATTTTAACACTTCTTTTATATAGGAGTTAANAGCAGGAGTAAATGCATGATCCCATGCGCTCATTTCAGGGGCATACTCAAAATTATTACCTGAGTCTTTGCTATCAATGCCTTTATATCTAGAATCTAACCTTCCAATTGTAAATCCTTCATCTCTTAAAAGTTCTTTCCAAAAGAAGCTTGTCGAAATATTCAAATTATTTTTAATTATTTCATCATATTTAATTCCCGTTAGAATTTCAATTTTTCCAGCAACTTCTTTTTTTGTTTTATGATCAATAAACCCTCCCATAGCCAGAGCAGGCAATAATTCATTATATGCAAATTCTTCAGAAATTTTAATAACTTCATCTAAACTTTTATTTTGAAATTCTGAGTTTAGCTTATTGTGATACCATGCAGTTGCAGTAAAATATGGAAAATCTACAGTAGGTAAAATAATGCCTCCTGACTCATAATCTAATTCATAGTCAGCAGGCGAAACCAATACAACTCCATTTAAATACATCCATTGATTTTGTTGAAGCTCATATGCGAGCCCCATTACTCTTACACCACCATAACTCTCACCTACAAGATACTTTGGAGATTTCCATCTTTTTGATCTATTAACAAAAGTAGTTATCCACTCTGCTAAATATTTTACATCTTGATTTACACCAAAGAATTTACTTGCCGCCTCCTTTTTAGACATTTTTTTAAGAATTCTAGAGTAACCTATGTTTATTGGATTAACAAAAACAATATCTGCGACATCAAGTATTGAATATGGATTAGATTTATATCCATATGGCTGTATAGGATATCCTTCATCATCAATTATCAAATTATATGGACCAGTATACCCCATATGCATCCATATTGATGCAGATCCAGGACCACCATTAAATGAAAATATTAATGGTCTATTTGAATTATCATCAATATCAGTTCTCTTATAATATGTATAGTGTAAGGTTGCAATTACTTCTCCATCAACATCCCAAATAGGTTGAGTACCAATTTGAGCAGAGTAATTAACTTTTTTATTTAATATGATCGTTGAATGTTTTGTTACTTTTGAAGTATCCGCAGTTATAATTCTTTCTTGGGAATAAACCCCAAAAAAGATTAGCATTGTTGTTAAAATTAAAAAATTATTTTTCATAGTATATTTATTTATATGATCTAGTCTTGACTTCAATATCTTCATACTTTAATTGCTCTTTATGCAAAGAAGGTTTAATTAGAGACAATAATGACATCTATAATTCTTTAAAATTCAAAATTAAAGTATAAGAATTAGAAAAACTATTTTATTTTAAATTCCTTCTCAATAGAATTATTATTAACAGTAATTAATAATTTATAAGAGCCCTTAGCTAGATAATAAGAATTATCATCAGATTTTTTTAAATCATTCTTATCATATCTTAAGTTATAGTCAATATAATTAAAGCCTCTATCAAATATTCCATCATTTTCATAAACTAATTTGCCATTATTAGACTTTATTGAAAGGGTATATTTGTTTTGTGTTTTTGAAAATATGACTATTTCCATATTAGGAATAATATAATCACCCCATGTGCCCCATTTTTCGCCCCAATTATTTGAACGCTTGATATCTTTAATATCATAAACATGAAGCTGTTTATTTAATATCTCTGGATTTAATTTTTGTATTTTTTCTAATTCTGCTAAATAAATTGATCTACCATGTGTTCCCACCAATAAATGATTCATTTCTTTTTGAATTACAAGATCATGAACTGCTGAAGAGTTTAAGCCTTTTGAAAAAGGTTCCCACAATTCCCCTCTATTGAATGAAATATATACACCATGGTCATTACCAATAAACAAAATATCTTTATTGACAGTATCTTCAATAATTACATTAACAGGAGAAAAAGGTAAATTAGAATTTATTGAAGTCCATGATTTGCCATAATCTTCACTCATATAGACATATGGTTTAAAGTCATCCCATCTATATCCATTCATTGAGACAAATACAGTCCCTTCATTATGAGATGATGCATAAACCTTACTAACCCATAGGTCCTGGGGTAGATCATCTGATATTCTCGACCATGATGAACCACCATTTTTTGTAACATGAACTAACCCATCATCTGCACCAACATAAATTAATCCAAATTTATGCTGTGATTCAGAGATTGTGGTTATAGTTCCATATGGCACATTTCCTGGTTTACCTCCCTTTGTCAAGTCAAAAGAAATATTTTCCCATTTATCACCACCATTAAGTGATCTATGAAGGATATTACTTCCTAAATACAAAATATCTTGATTATGACTTGATAGAAGAATTGGAGTTTGCCAATTAAACCTATAAGGAGACTCTCCTAATTTATGTCTGGGTTTAATTAAAGTTTTCTTATTTCTTTTAAGATCTAGTCTATAATAGAATCCAAATTGTGATCCAGTATATACAATATTTGGTTGATTATTATCAATTTGCACTTCCATTCCATCACCCCCTAGTATTGATTTCCAAGGATAAGATCCGGACATTTCCCATCTTTTGTTTTCTATTGAATTATGTGGTCCCATCCAAACACCATTATCTTGAAGACCACCGTATACATTATATGGAGTTTGATAGTCGACATTAATAGAGTAGAATTGTCCTACTTCTGTTGAATTGTTTTTAATCCAATTCTTACCGTCATCATAAGTTATATTAACACCTCCATCGTTGCCATTTATTAAATGTCCACGTTTGTTTGGATTAATCCACAAATCATGATGATCTGCATGCACATTCTCTTTGCCAATACGATAAAAAGTTTTTCCACCATCATCTGAGGTTAATATTGGCACACCATAAGTATAAATTTTATCACTATCATTTGGATCAACATGGACTTTACCAAAGTAGTAGCCATATGTGTTATACACTCCATCTAAATGTATTTTATGTGTTTTATACCAGTTTTTACCACCATTATCACTTCTATAAATCTCTGCTCCAATTATAGGAGTGTCAAACATTACTGAATTAGCATCTACTATATATTTGTAAAGGTCTGATGGATTTATTTTATTTTGATTAATATCAGATTTTACAGATTTCGCTGTATATACAGCTGGGAACCTATTAGATCTTAAAAACTTATTAAGGTCTTTATTTTTTATCTTACCAAATTGTTTGATTGACATACTTTCAAATGATTCTTTAGTCAGCTCATTTGACTGTTTTTTATTTGATGTTTCTTTTCTAAAAAATTGACTATCATGGACTGCATAGATTATATTTTTATCAAATACCGCAATCCCAATTCGTCCAACTCCTTCACCTCTTGGAAAACCACTTTGATCTGTTGTTATTAAATTCCAGTTCAACCCACCATCTTGACTTTTATAGATTCCAGAGGATGATCCATCTTCATCAAGATTCCATGCTTTTCGATCTTTTTCCCATAATGTTGCATAAATAACATTGAAATCACCTGGTGTATAAGCCATATCAATAACACCTGTTGTTTCATTTAAATACAATGTTTTATCCCAAGTTTGACCTCCATTTTTTGAAACATAAACCCCTCTATTTTTATTTTTTGAATATAAATGACCTGTAACTCCTACTATAACATGACCGCTATCATCGGGGTTAACCAGTATTTTTCCAATATGGTGACTATCATGTAAACCTACATTTTTCCAATTTGAACCATCAGAATTAGTTTTCAAAATACCAATTCCAGAATATGAAGACCTTGATGAATTATTCTCACCTGTTCCTACCCATAAAGTTTGATTCTTCCAATCCATTGTTATTTCTCCAATATTTTGAGTAGGCCATTCTTCAGATATCGAATTGAAGCTAGTTCCATTATTTATTGTATGCCATACTCCCCCAGAAGCATATGCAACATAGAATTCATCTGGATCATTTGGATTAACTTCAAGTGCCACAACCCTTCCACTCATTATAGTAGGTCCTATATTTTTAAAATTGACATTCTTAACTCTTGAATTTTCAATAAGTTTATTTTTTATTTGATATGCTTCTACAATTTTTGAGTCTTCTGTTGGGTTAGGTTGACCAATAACTATCGAAGTAAAAAGCAGACAGTATAGAAACTTGAAATTTCTCATAATTGTTATTTTATACTTAAATTATAAACATTATTATAATTTTCAAGATATTTAGACTAAATTTTTAATTAAAAATGAGATACAAACCTCTCTCACCTAGCTTCTACAATATAAATAGGCGGAATTTTATGTCTATGATGAAAGGAGAAAGTATAGCAATCTTTAATTCAAATGATATATACCCTGTTAGCGCTGATACAGAATTACCTTTTGAACAACATCGAGATATTTTCTATTTATCTGGAATTGATCAGGAAGAGACTATATTAATTCTGTTTCCTAATGCAAAAGACAAAAAATCAAGGGAAATTCTTTTTATTAGAAAATCTGATGAACATACCAAAATATGGGAAGGAGAGAAATTAAGTAAGGATAAGGCAAAAAAAATTTCTGGTATTGAAAATATATACTGGGTAGAGCATTTTAAAGACATCTTCCATAAAGTTTCTATGGAGTGTAATCGATTCTATCTTAATAAAAATGAGCATTATAGAGCTAAAATAGTTGTTGAAACCAGAGAAGATAGATTTATCAAATGGCTTGAAAAAGAATACCCCTCTCATGCAGCTTCTAGAAGCAATCCAATACTTCAAAGACTAAGGTCAATAAAAGATAATGAAGAAATTGATAGAATTCAGCACGCCTGTAATATTACTATGAAAGGATTTGAAAGGATTTTAAAATTTGTAAAACCTGGTGTTTGGGAATTTGAAATTGAAGCTGAACTCATTCATGAATTTATCAATAATTCATCTAAAGGGTTTGCTTATTCTCCTATTATTGCTAGTGGTAATGACAACAATGTTCTTCATTATACTAAAAATAATAAGCAATGTTTAAAGGGAGATCTAATCCTAATGGATTTTGCGGCAGAATATGGGAATTACTCAAGTGATATGACTAGAACAATTCCCATCTCTGGATTATTTTCAAAGAGACAAAAGCAAATATATAATTCAGTTTTAAATGTAAAGAATCATGCTACAAAACTTTTAAAACCGGGGAACCTATGGAAAGATTTTCATGGTCAAGTTGGAGAAATCATGACTAAAGAACTTCTTGATATTGGCTTAATAGACAAAATCGACATAAAAAATCAAACTAAAGAAAGCCTTGCATATAAAAAGTATTTTATGCATGGAACTTCTCATCATCTCGGTCTGGACACTCATGATTATGGTTTACTTGATGATCCTTTTGAAGAGAACATGGTTTTCACAGTTGAACCTGGAATATATCTACCTGAAGAAGGATTCGGTATTAGATTGGAAGATGATGTTGTGGTTCAAAAAAATGGAGACCCAATAAGCCTAATGAAAGATATTCCTATTGAAGCTGAGCATATTGAAGAACTTATGAATAATTAACAGTCACAATCCTTACCACAATCTGATCCAGATGAAGATTTCTTTTTAAACACAAACCTCTTTAATAAATAGTATATAGACAAACACGCAAAGAGTATAACTAAAATTAATTGAAGGATTTCCATTAAATTAAAATTTGATAAGTAATTAATGCTGCAAAGTAAGCTAAAATTGTCATGAAAATCAATTGAATTATTGGCCATTTCCAACTATTTGTTTCTTTTTTTACTATAGCTAAAGTGCTCATACATTGCATTGCAAAAGCATAGAATATCATTAATGAAAGACCACTCGCAAAGTTAAATACTGGACTTCCATCAGGTTTAACCTCTTCTAGCATTCTCGTTTTTATTGTATCTTGATTTTCTGAACCAACACTATAGATTGTAGATAGCGTTCCAACAAAAACCTCTCTAGCTACAAAAGATGTAATCAGTGCAATTCCTATCTTCCAATCATAACCCAAAGGAGAAATAACTGGTTCTATAGATTTTCCTAGTAATCCTATATATGAATTTTCAAGACGAAAAGCATTAACCTCCAATTCAAGATCCTTTTCAGAGATATTAATCTCTGAATATTGATTTTCAACAATTTGGTTTGCATTTCTAAAATTATCTCCTGGGCCTGTCGAAGCAAAAATCCATAATAAAATAGAAATTGCAAAAATAATTTTTCCTGCTTGAACTATAAATGACTTAGTTTTTGTCCAAATATTTAATAAAACATTTTTTATTAAAGGGAGTCTATAATCTGGCATTTCCAGAACAAGATAACTTCTATTATCAGATTTAATAAATAGTTGTAAAATTGATGAAGATAAAATTGCCATTAAAAAACCTAATATATATAGTCCAAGGAGAGTAAGACTTTGATAGCCTATTCCAAATATTTTATCATTTGGAATAACTAAGGATATTAAAATAAGATATACTGGAAGTCTTGCTGAACAAGTCATAAATGGAATAACTAAGATAGTTATTAATCTCTCCTTCCAGTTTTCAATACTTCTTGTTGACATTACTGCAGGGATAGCACATGCAACACCAGAGACTAATGGTATAACACTTTTACCAGAAAGCCCAAATCTTTTTAACGTCTTATCCATCAAGAAAACAACTCTACTCATATACCCAGTTTGTTCAAGTATTGATATAAAAAGGAATAACAACGCGATTTGAGGAATAAATATTAAGACTCCTGCAATTCCTGGCAATACACCCTCAGAAATTAAATTTGTAAATACTCCTGGAGGAAAACCTGATTTTACACTTTGACTTATAGAAACAAATGTTGAGTCAATAAAATCCATAGGGATACTACTCCAGTCAAAAATTATTTGAAAAATTAAAAGTAGGATTGAAAAGAAAACAGCATACCCCCAAAACTTATGAAGTAGAATTCTATCCAATTTATTTCTTATTCCATGCCCTTTAGCAATATCTTTTGAGTAGCTCTCTTTTAAAAGATTGTTAATCCATTGGTATCTTTTTATTGTTTCTTTTTGCTGAAGTTTCTTTAAATATGACTCCGTTTGAGTTTTAAAATTGCCTGAAGTTTCAATTGTATTTCTTTGTATTTTTGAAAAATTAATGTCCTGGCTTATCAATAACCAAAGTTTATATAAGGACTGTTCAGGAAATGTTTGATTAAGATTTGTAAAATACTCATGGTCAATCTCCCTAATATTAAAAATAGGTTTATTTGAGAGGTTTCTATAATTAGTAATTACATTTTTTAATTCTTCAAATCCTTCGTTTTTTTTAGCACTGATTAAAACAATTTTGGTATCAAGTTTTTGTTCAAGTTTCTTGATATCTATTTCAATGCCTTTCAATTTTAATTGATCTGACATATTAATAGCTAAAATTGAAGGTATTTCTAGATCTTTAATCTGTGTGAATAATAAAAGATTTCTTTTTAAGTTTTCTACATCTGAAATTATAACTACCAAGTCTGGAAAATCCTTATTGTTTTTATTTAATAATAAATCAAAAACTATACTTTGATCAATAGACTTTGTATTTAAACCATATGATCCTGGCAAATCTATTAGTTGCACATCGGTAGTTCTATTAATATTAAAAAAGCCAGTCTTTTTTTCTACTGTAACACCAGGGTAATTTGCTACTTTTTGTTTTAACCCAGTAAGTGAATTAAAAATCGAAGACTTACCAGTGTTTGGATTCCCAATTAGCGCAACTGTGATTGTTTTAACCATTGAATTATTTTAGCTCAACAAGAACTTTACTAGCTGTAATTATATCAATTGAGATATGAGATTGGTCTACCTTTAAATAAATTGGTCCTTTTTTTGAAGCAAGACCAAGAATTAACAGTTCATTTCCAGGTAAACAGCCCATCTCCAGAAGTGCTAAGGGGACTTGATCAATGAGTATATCCTTTATAATAGCTCTATCTCCTTTTTTCAAAGTATTTAAACCAATCATGTTATTTATAATGATTCTAAGTTGACAAATGTAATAGTTTAATTTGAAATTTCTTTCTTTAAAACTTTTATATCATATATCAACGCATTCATTGATTCTTGATCAGTCCCATCATAAAACCCTCTTATTCTTCTTTCAGGATCTACTAAAACAAAATTTTCAGTGTGAATCATTTCAAATAACTCAGATTCCTCAATATCTTCAGCTACCAAATATGATTTTCTGGCAAGATTATAAATCTGCTTCTTATCTCCTGTAACAAGATTCCATTTAGAATCAATTACACCTTTTTCTAAAGAATATTTCTTTAATACTTCTTTAGTGTCTATTTCTGGAGTTACAGTATGAGATAATAAATAAACTTGATCATCGTCTTTATATTCATCTTGAAGAATAATCATATTTTCTTTCATAATTGGACAGATTCCCTGACAGGTTGTGAAGAAAAAATCAGCAATATATATTTTATCTCTATAATCTTCGTTGGTTACCTTTTCACCATTTTGATTTACTAGGCTAAAATCTTTAATCTTATGAAACCTTTTAACATGTTGCACTGTACTATCAACTAATTGAAAACTAACCATATTAGGCTGGTAAATTGGCAGCTTTTCTTCTGGCTTTAACACATTATAGAACATTAATATTGCCACAATAGATACTACTGCAATTGATAAAATAAATACTTTATATTTTTTGATCATTATTAATACAAATATACTTCAAGGAATTAAAAAAATATTAAATTTGCAAGTCAAAATTACTATATACTATATGGAGGTATTTTTAATAAAAGCATTTCAACTAATATTATCACTGGCAATTATTGTAGTTCTTCATGAACTTGGCCATTTCATTCCTGCAAAAATTTTTAAAACTAGAGTAGAAAAATTTTATTTATTCTTTGATGTAAAATTCTCTTTATTTAAAAAGAAAATAGGAGAAACAGTGTATGGTATTGGATGGTTGCCGCTTGGTGGATATGTTAAAATAGCAGGAATGATTGATGAAAGTTTTGATAAAGAGCAAATGAGTAAACCNCCTCAACCATGGGAATTTAGGTCAAAACCAACATGGCAAAGATTAATTATAATGCTTGGAGGTGTTATTGTTAATCTTATCCTAGGATTCGCACTATATATGATGATCTTATTTGTATGGGGAAAAGATATTATTCCTCAAGAAAATATGCCAGATGGTTTTGATCCATCTCCAGTTGCTATAGAAATTGGTTTTGAGCAAGGAGATAAACTAGTCGATGTTGATGGCAAACCTCTAGAAAATGTTTTAGAGATAAATAGGAGTTTGCTACTTAGGCCTATTGAATATGTTACTGTTTCTAGATCTGATGGAACTATTGACGAGATCAATATTCCTGAAGATTTTGGAGATAAAATGTTCGACAATGGGGAGTATTATCCATTAACTCCTTTAATAAGTGCGACTATAGATTCCGTTTATGGATCTCCTGCTCTTGATGCTGGCATTAATGTTGGTGATAAAATTGTAAAAATCAATTCTGATAATATTAAAACCTGGACAGAATTTACCAATTGGATATCTAATAATGATGATGATGTTATAAGTGCTACTCTAGAAAGAGGTAATAGTATTTATGAAACTACTATTGAAAGAAATGATGATGGTACAATTGGTGTTGCGAAACTTTATACCGGAATTGAATCAGTCCATAGAGACCTTAACTTATCTGAAAGTATAGTTGAAGGTTTTGATTATGGGTATTGGACGCTTTATGATTATGTTGCTCAGTTTCAATTTGTTTTTACTAAAAAAGGAGCCTCACAGCTTGGTGGGTTTGGGACTATCGGAAATTTATTTCCTGCTAAATGGAATTGGAAAAATTTTTGGTCGACTACTGCTCTAATTTCTATTATTTTAGCTTTTATGAATATTCTTCCAATACCTGCTCTTGATGGTGGCCATGTTATGTTTCTTTGCTATGAAATAATAACAGGTAGAAAACCTAGTGATAAATTCTTAGAANATGCGCAGGTAATAGGGTTTTTCTTATTAATTGCATTGGTTCTATATGCCAATGGAAATGATCTTTTTAGATGGATAAATGGGTCTTAATTTTCTGAACTAAAAGACGATAATGGAATTTTGATTTATACCCTGTCGGTATTTGATATGAGTATTAATTGAATTATATTTGCCGACTATATTCCTCCTTAGCTCAGTTGGTTAGAGCATCTGACTGTTAATCAGAGGGTCCTAGGTTCGAGTCCTAGAGGGGGAGCAAGCTAACCACTATAATACACTAATAAAATAAACCCTTCAAGTCCTTTCAAATAAGTAAGACTAACATTAATTGATGAGTGTTATTTCAAGTATAGTGTCTATATTATCTATATTCTCTTTTTGTAAATCAATTTTTAAAGTAGATCTATTATAGCTGTAATTCACTTTTTTTCCAGAGTCGAAGTAGTTTATTTTTTTAATTTTTTCACTAAAATTTTCAATTACTAATTTTTCTTTAGAGGAATCAAGAACATGAATAAATATTTTATTTTCTTTTCTTGTTGAAACAACTTGATCAGTTGGGTCAATTGGACCTTTTCTTGTTTGATATATTGTTTCGCCATATTGTTTAACCCATCGTCCAATTTTTTCTAATGATTTGATGTGTTCTTCTTGAATTTCTCCATTAGGCATNGGNCCAACATTTAAAAGAAGATTGCTGTCATATCCTGCAGCCTTAATTAGGTATTGTATCAACTCTTTCTCTGATTTATGTTTTCTGTCCTTAAGGTTAAAACCCCATGATCCATTAATAGTTTCACATACTTCTAACGGAAGATTACCAATGTCATCTTTTGATGTAGCAAAGTCTTTGGTCCCTTTACCTGGCAGGTCTTTTTCAAACATTTGAAAATCTTCACCTGGATTAGGGGTTAAATGATGATTACTGCCAATAAGTGCTTGAGGTTGAAGTTCATGTATTAAGTCATAAACTTCCTTAAGTTTAAAATCCACATTAATTTTTCCAAATCTTTTACCATCCCATTCGTGTTGATCCCATTGTCCATCAAACCAAATTCCACCAATAGTTCCATAATTAGTCAACAGTTCAGTAAGTTGAGCTTTCATGAAGTTTATATAATCTTCCCATTTACCTTCTCCTCTTCCAGTTATTCCATTACCCGTTCTGCCCCTTGGAAAATAATCGTCTCTATACCAATCAAGTTGAGAATAATAAAAGAATAACTTAATGTCATGCTTTCTACATGCTTCAGCAAGCATTTTTAAAACATCTTTACCGTAGGGTGTTTTGTTTACAATATTATAGTCAGAAGCTTTTGAGTCAAACATTGAAAATCCGTCGTGATGCCTACTAGTTATGGTTATATATTTCATACCTGCATTTTTGGCCATTAAGACCCATTTTTCCGCATCATATTTTGTAGGATTAAAGAATTTTGGTAATTGTTCATATTCTTTAATAGAGATATTTTGATTGTTCATTACCCATTCGCCATCACCTAGAACACTATAAACCCCCCAATGAATAAAAAGTCCAAATTTTGCGTCTTGAAACCATTTTCTTGCCTCTAAATTTTCTTTTGATGGTTTATATTGAGCATTAGCAAATATGCCAGTAAAAAGAAGAATAATTAAAAAAAATTTTTTCATGATAAAATAGTTAATTGTATATTTAATTCGATATGAAAATACTAAAATGGATTTTGTTTGTGATATTTTCAGTAGCCTCAGTTTTAAGTTTAGTCGTAGTTTATTTTATGTATAATAATTTATCTTTTATAGATTATCCATATGTAATATCAGGTTTAGTGTTTTTAATTTTCGCTTTAGTTACATATAACTACAAAGTAAAATAATCCTAATAAATAACTTACCTATTTGATTTTTTTTCTTTTCTATAGAAGTAAATGGATATTAAATATACTATAGGAGTCATTAAAATCCAACTTGACTGTGCTTGTAAGGTAATTGATCTTCCTGCTATTTTGAAAATTGTAGGGTTGAACCAAGATCCTAGTGGCTGTAATGGAGCCCATGAAAGGTCACCGTTAGAGCCTAATTGAAAATTATAAAAGAATGCTTCAATATAAATATTTTGAATAATAAACCATAAAAGAAAAATTGAGAAAGCCCCCCAATTCCATTTTAAAAAAGGAGATTTTTTATTTCTATAAAAGAGCTTTACTAAATATAACCCTACCCAAACAACTAATACATCAGCTAATGAATTTAAAAACCAATTTAAATTAACAGGTATTGCACAAGTTAAAGCAACACTTCTTCTCAGGTCTACAGAAAGCCCTCCTCCTAATCCATAAGTAAGCCATAACTCCCAGCCAACAGAAGCTATTAAAAAAACACTAATTAAAGTCAACGCAACACTATATGAAACCTTGTTTTTAATTATGTAATATATTGATAGAATTATTGGAAGTGATGCGGCTATATAAAGACGTATAACAAGCCAATGCTCAATGTCATTTAAATCACAAAATTTGAAGAAATTTTCCATTATTATTTATGAATTTATTCTAAACTAAGCAAAAAGTCCCTCATTTGAGTAGATTTATTCTAAATAGAGAACTCAATCCCCACCGATTCCATTTTACGTCATTAATTATTAAATTAGAGATATGAAAAATAAGTATTACACATATCTTATAGTCTTAATTCTTGCTGCAGAGTCTATATATATTTTACCATATGTATTAGCTAGAGTTTTTAGACCAACATTTTTAGATGTTTTTGATCTGACAAATCTTGAACTAGGAACACTTTTTTCAACATATGGTGTTGTAGCATTTTTTTCATATTTATACGGAGGAATTCTAGCAGATAGATTTTCTCCTAGAAAATTACTGTCAATTTCTCTAATACTTACATCTTTAGGAGGTTTTATAATGATGACTTATCCTTCATACATAGTAATGCAATTTTTATTTGCATATTGGGGTTTTACTACTGTATTTCTATTTTGGGCACCCATGATTAAAGCTACTAGAATGATTGGTGGTTCAAATAAACAAGGTAAAACCTTTAGTTTTCTTGATGGAGGTAGAGGAATTGTGGCTTCTTCAATTGGTGTTATTGGAGTAATTATTTTTTCAATCTTAATAACGACAGATATTTCAAATGCTGATATTCATGAGAAGCAGAATGCATTTAAGTATGTGATAGGTGTATCATCCATTATAGTATTTCTATGTGGGATAATAGTATATTCATTTTTAAGAGTTGAAATTTCTGATGACGAAAAGATTGGCGACTTTAATAACATGAAAAAGCTTCTTAAGTCAAAATCAATATTTCTAATCTCAATAATAATTCTATGTGCATATATGGGNTATAAANTAACTGATNTATACTCTTTATATGCTGCTGAAGTAATGATGTATGACCAAATTAATGCTGCAAAGATTGGAGCTTATCAACNATACCTTAGGCCTATTGTCTGTATATCTGTAGGTTTGTTCTCTGATAAAACTGGAAATATTAATAATATATTTTATGGATTTGTAATTATGTTGATAGGNTCAATTTTATTTGCAAGTGGAATAATTAATTCTTCAGTTAATACCTTATTTNTTATTTCATTAATTATTGTAGCTGTTGGAACATATGCTATAAGAGGACTATATTTTTCAATTTTAAATGATGGAGATATTCCCATTGCTCTTTCTGGAACTGCAATTGGCATTGTCTCAATAATTGGTTATTCACCTGACATCTTTGCAACCCCACTTTATGGATATTTGTTAGATACTTTCCCAGGAATAAAAGGTCATCAGTTCGTTTATTTAATACTTGCAGTTTTTTCAGTATTAGGATTGTACACAACTTTAAAATTTAAAAAACTAATTAAATAATTTCATATGGATTATATACTAAATAATTGGTGGATAATAGCAAAAACCCCGATTATTCCCTCGGGGCATTAGTCTAAACTAAATAGATTTAATGCCTTAGATATTAATAGTTGCTCTAAAGAGGATAATAAAAAAACCGTAACTAACTTTAAATTAATTAATTACAGTTTTAATAAGTACTTCGGGTGGGAATCGAACCCACACTCCCAAGGGAACTGGATTTTGAATCCAGCGCGTCTACCAATTTCGCCACCGAAGCTAAAGGTCTCAAAAATAATAAATTACTTTATACTAAATAATCTTTATTAAAATTATACTAAATAATAATTATTTATAAATTTGCAAACCAATTGATTAGTAGTGGAAACAACTGTAAAAATATTTTCTTGTACTCAAAGTGAAAATCTATCTAAGAAAATTGCTCAAGTATTTGGTCAATCACTTGGTAGTGTAGAATTTCAAAGATATAGTGATGGAGAGTTTCAGCCCTCTTTTGAAGAATCTGTTAGAGGCTCTAGGGTTTTTATAATTGGCTCTACTAATCCATCATCTGATAACCTTATGGAGATGCTATTAATGCTTGATGCAGCAAAAAGAGCTTCTGCTAGACATATAACAGCTGTTATTCCATATTTTGGATGGGCTAGACAAGACAGAAAAGATAAACCTCGAGTTCCTATAGGCGCAAAATTAATTGCGAAATTAATTGAATCTGCAGGAGCAACGAGAATTATAACAATGGATCTACATGCAGGCCAAATTCAAGGGTTTTTTGAGAAACCTGTTGACCATTTATATGCTTCATCCATTTTTGTTCCATACATTCAATCATTAAAAATTGATAATTTAACAATTGCATCTCCTGATATGGGGGGGTCAAAAAGAGCTTACGCTTATTCTAAATTTTTGAATTCAGATGTTGTAATCTGTTATAAGGAGAGATCTAAAGGAAATATAATTACTCATATGGAGCTAATCGGTGATGTTAGCGGAAAAAATGTTATTCTAATTGATGATATGGTTGATACAGCAGGCACTATTGCTAAAGCGGCTGATCTTATGATTGAAAGAGGTGCTTTATCAGTTATCGGAATTTGTACCCATGCATTATTATCTGGTGATGCATATGAAAAAATAGAAAATTCTAAGCTAGATAAATTAGTGATTACAGATTCAATTGATTCTGAAAAACAATCAAACAAGATTGAAGTCTTATCTTGTTCAAAAATATTTGGTGAAACTATGTATAATGTTCATCATAATAAATCAATTGACGAATTATTTATAACTTAAACTTGAAACAATGAAATCAATAGAAATAAAAAGTAGTAAAAGAGAAAAAATAGGTAAAGTTGATTCCAAATCTCTTAGGAAAAATGGATCAGTTCCTTGTGTCCTTTATGGTGGCAAGGAAACAATACACTTCTCTGCAACTGAAATTAGTTTTAAAGATCTTGTATATACCGGCGCTGCTCATACGGTTACTCTTGATTTCGGAGGTAAAAAAACAAATGCTATTCTTCAAGATATTCAGTTTCACCCTGTAAGCGATAGGATTATACACGCTGACTTTTATGAAACTCATGAGGATAAGGAAGTTACAATGGATATTCCTGTAATAATTAGTGGATCTGCCCCAGGAGTTTTAAATGATGGTGGAATGTTAAGTAGAAACAAGAGAAAAATTAGAATAAAAGCTATTCCTTCCAATCTTCCTGATTCTATTGATATTGATATTTCTTCTATGGAATTAGGTGATAAGTTTACAATGGCTGATGTTCAAAGTGATAAATTTGAAATCTTACATCCTGAAAATACTGTAGTATGTCAAGTAAGAACATCTAGAGCATCTATGATAATTGAAGATCCTGTTGTTGAAGAAGTAGAAGGTGAAGAAGGAGTTGAAGGAGCTGAAGGAGCTGAAGGAGCTGAAGGAGATGAAGGAGCTACTGAAGGCAAAAAAGATGAAGGAGGTAAGGATAAAGATAGTGGCGATAGCAAAGAGTAATATTAGAATTAATCTTAACTTTATTTAAGATATTTTAATATTTAATGGGTTTTCTTCAAAACTTTTTTTCTGGATTCAACAAAAAAGAGCTTATGAATAAGTTTTTAATTGTCGGGATTGGCAATATTGGGGATGAATACATTAACACTAGACACAATATCGGCTTCTTGGTTGCAGACAAAATATCAGAAATTTTAAAAACACCCTTTTCATCTGTTAAATTAGGTCAGAGAGTTGAATCTAGATATAAAGGCAAAAAGGTTATTATTCTGAAACCTTCAAACTTCGTTAATAATTCAGGTAAGTCTTTATTATACTGGAAAAATAAAGAGAAAATTCCAAATAAAAATATTTTAGTTATTTGTGATGATCTTAATCTTTATTTTGGAAAAATTAAACTTAAATCAAATGGCAGCTCAGGTGGGCATAATGGATTAAAAGATATTGAAGAACATCTTAAAAACAATAATTACTCTAGACTTAGAGTTGGTGTTTTAAATTCTAAAAAGTTTAATAAGACTGATTATGTTCTTGGAGAATGGACGAATAAAGAACAAGATGAACTAAAAAATATAGTTAATAATAGTGTCAAAATAGCCTTATCATTTATTCATAATGGTATTGATCAGACTATGAATATTCATAATACTAAAAATCTTATGGATGAAAATATTTAATAATATTCAATCATATTCATCTGAAAAAGAATCAATACTTACAATAGGAACTTTTGATGGTGTTCATATTGGTCACAATAAAATTTTAACAAAATTAGTTGAAGAATCAAAGAAGAATAACTTGTCTTCTTTAATTATGACTTTCTTTCCCCACCCTAGAATGGTCTTACAAAAGTCTCAAGAAATTAAAATGATTGATACAATTGATGAAAAAATTCATCTATTTGAAAAAACTGGAGTAGATAATTTAATTATCCAGCCATTTGATGAAAATTTTTCTAAAATTAGAGCAAAAGAATTCGTAGAAGAAATACTAGTTAAAAAATTAAAAATTAAACACATAATTATTGGATATAATCACAGGTTTGGAAAAGATAGAGAAGCCTCTGTAGATGATCTAAAAAAGTTTGGTCTAAATTATATGTTTACTGTTGAAGAGATTGCTGCTCAAGAAATTCATTCTATTGCTATTAGTTCGACAAAGATTAGAAATGCAATATTAAAAGGAGAAATTAAAAAATGCAATGAATATTTAGGTAGAAATTTTATGTTAACAGGTGAAGTGGTTCATGGAGATGGTCTAGGAAAAAAAATAAATTTCCCAACTGCAAATATTGAAATTCCAGAAACCTATAAAATAATTCCAAAAAATGGAGTTTATCTAGTTAAAGCGATAATTAATTCTGAGATATATTTTGGAATGATGAATATTGGTGTTAGACCTACAATTGGTGGGGAAAACAAATCTTTAGAAATTCATTTTTTTAATTTTAAAGATAATATCTATAATAAAACTTTTTCTGTAGAGATAATATGTAAAATTAGAGATGAAGAAAAATTTTCTTCTATTGATAAGCTTAAGATTCAGCTAAAAAAAGATGAACAATTTTGTCTAAAATTAATCAACAAATAAGTTTATATTTAATAAAAATTTATACCAATGCTTTCGATTTCTAGATTTAGTGAGGATAAAGAAGGAATACTTAAAGGATTGGAAAAAAGAAAATTTGATAATATTGAAATCATTGATAAAATTATTGATTTAGATATATCAAGGAAAAAACTCCAACAAGATCTCGATCAAATTCTTTTTGAATCAAATACAATATCAAAAGAAATTTCAGAAATTTTTAAGTCTAATAAATCAGACAAAAATGTTGATGAGCTTAAAATGAAATCATCAACACTAAAATCAAAATCTAAAGAGATTTCTGAAAAATTAGACTCTGTTAAAAAAGATATACATACGCACCTTACTACAATACCTAATATTCCAGAAAATGAAGTTCCAGATGGCTCAAGTGAAGAAGATAATATTGAAATTTTTATTAGCAATAAGGATATAAAAGAAAATAATGATTGTGAAAATCATTGGGATATTTCCAAAAAATATGATATCCTAGATTTTGAACTAGGAAGTAAAATAACTGGTTCAGGATTTCCAGTATATAAAGGAGCTGGTGCTAAACTTCAAAGAGCTTTAATTAGTTATTTTTTAGATAAAAATATTGATGCAGGATATTCAGAATATAATGTTCCACATATAGTGAATCAAGAATCTGCTTTTGCTACTGGTCAACTACCAGATAAAGATGGGCAAATGTATCATATAGAAAATGATAATTTATATTTAATACCAACTTCTGAAGTTCCTCTAACCAATATTTATAGAGATGTCATATTAGAAAACAACCAACTACCTATTTGTATGACTGCTTATACACCTTGCTATAGAAGAGAAGCAGGAAGCTATGGCGCTGAAGTTAGAGGTTTAAATAGAATCCATCAATTTGACAAAGTTGAAATAGTAAGAATTGAACACCCCGATAAATCAAAAGAATCATTTGATAAAATGATATCTCATGTAAAATCTATATTAAATGAATTAAAATTAGATTATAGAATTATTAACCTTTGTGCTGGAGATTTAGGATTTACATCTGCTATTACATATGACTTTGAAGTTTACTCAAAAGGTCAAAATAAATGGTTAGAAATTAGCTCAGTTTCTAATTTTAGAACTTATCAATCTAATAGACTAAATCTAAAATATAAAGATTCCGATGGAAAAAATAAATATCTTCATACTTTAAATGGAAGCTCACTTGCTCTTCCTAGAGTTATGTCAGCACTATTAGAAAATAATCAAACAAAAGAAGGGATTTCAATTCCTAATGTTTTAGTCCCATATACTGGATTTGATATTATCAAATAGAAATGGAAAAAAATGTAAAACCGAAAAAAAAAATTGGTCAACATTTTCTTTCAGATGATAATATTGCTAAAAAAATAATTGATTTAGTTAATTTCAAAAATCATAGACATATAGTTGAAGTAGGACCAGGTATGGGCGCATTAACAGATCATCTGGTTGACTCTGCAAAAAATTTAACTCTTATAGAAATTGATAATGAATGTATAGAATATTTAGAAAAAAAATACCTGAATAAAAATTTAGAAATAGTATCTGCAAATTTCCTTAAATATGATCTGAAAAACTTTAAAAACAATGAAATATTAATAATTGGCAATTTTCCTTATAATATTTCATCTCAAATTATTTTTAAAGTAATTGAAAATAGAGACATAGTAAGCTCATTAACTGGAATGTTTCAAAAAGAGGTTGCTAGTAGAATCTGTAGTGATAGTGGTTCTAAAACTTATGGAATATTATCAGTCCTAACACAATTATTCTTTGATGTTAAAATTCATTTTGATGTTAGCCCTAATGTTTTTAATCCAAAACCAAAAGTAAATTCGTCTGTATTATCATTGCAAAGAAAAAAATCTATAAACATAGATTGTGATGAAAAATTACTTTTCAAAATCGTAAAACTTTCTTTTCAACAAAGAAGAAAAAAAATAAAAAATTCTTTAAAAAAACTAGATATTCCAAAAATTATCCTAGAAGATAGTATCTTTGAATACAGACCTGAACAATTATCAAGTTCTGAATTCGTTAAATTAACTCAAATTATTAGCAATGAGCCAATTTAAAATCAACGACGAATTAATCGACAGGATAAAGAAACTTATTTTATCTGAAGATAAGAGTAAGGTAATTGAAAAGCTTAAAGATGTTCATTATGCAGACTTAGCTGAAATCTTTGAGTTACTTGAAATATCTGAAGTTGTCTATATTATTAAAATTTTTGATAAGCAAAAAAGTGCTGATGCTCTTGCCGAGCTTGATGAGGATATTAGAGAAGGTCTAATTAAAAATTTATCTGAAAAAGAAATTGCAGAAAAAATTGAAGAATTAGATTCCGATGATGCAACTGATATTATTTCTGAGTTAACTGAAGAAAGACAAGAAAGAGTTTTCTCTCAAATAAAAGATAGTAGCCTTGCAGAAGATATTAAGGAACTTCTTAAATATGGAGAAAATACTGCTGGTGGTTTAATGGCTAAGGAGCTAGTTAAGGTAAATGAAAATCTAAGTATCTCAAAATGCTTAGATCAAATTAGAAAACAAGCAAAAAATGTTTCAAGGGTACATTCGATCTATGTTGTAGATTCAGGAAATAAATTAAAAGGAAGACTTTCATTGAAAGATCTTCTTACAGCTAAAGCAAGGACAAGAGTCAAAGATATCTATATTCCTAATGTAGACTATGTTCATGTTAACTTGGAAGGTGAGGAAGTTGCTAAAGTAATGTCTAAGTATGATCTTGAAGCTATCCCTGTAGTTAATAATAGAAAAATATTATTAGGACGAATTACTATTGATGATATAGTTGATTTGATTAAAGATGAAGCTGAGAAAGATTATCAATTAGCTGCTGGTATTTCATCAGAGGTTGAAGCTAATGATTCAATTTTTCAATTAACTAAAGCCAGACTTCCATGGCTTTTCCTTGGTTTACTTGGAGGATTAGGAAGTGTATTTATTCTTAAAGATTTTGAGCAAATAATGAATGAGCCAAATTTGAGGAATTTATTTTTTTACACACCTTTAATTGCTGCAATGGCTGGAAATGTTGGTGTACAATCATCAGCAATTATTGTTCAAGGTCTAGCTAACGACCTTGTTAAAGGTTCTCTTTTATCTAGATTAATAAAAGAAGTCGGCTTAAGCCTTATAAATGGTTTAGCATTAGGGTTAATATTAATCGTTTTTGGTCAAATAGTTAATCAGGATCTTTTAATGAGTCTTACTATTGCTGGGTCAATGATGGGAGTTATTGTTATTGCAGCCTTAGTAGGAACTTTTATCCCTATATTTCTTGATAAGCAAGGGATTGATCCTGCAATTGCTACTGGACCATTTATTACTACTGCAAATGATATTTTTGGAATCTTTTTATTCTTTTATATAGCGAAAATTGCACTTGGGTTTTAAAATGAATATTAGAAATGGATTTAACTGTCTAGGAAATTATTTATTGATTCCTTATCCATTCTAACAATTTTCCAACTATTAAGATTTTCAATTTGAGCTCCACTTTTTTTATAAAAGTCAATTGCAGATTTATTCCAATCAAGAACAGACCACTCTACTCTATTGGCTCCTCTATTTTTTGCCTCATTTAAAAACGCTTTATATAAAGACAAACCAACCCCTTTTCCCCTATATTTTTGAGTAACTATTAAATCTTCTAAATGAAGTGTATCTCCAACCCAAGTAGAATATCTTTCAGTAAAAAATGCTAGACCAACTATTTCGTTTTCTACTTCAGCTAAAAAGCATTCATATCTTGGCTTATCACCAAAACCATCTTTAATTAATTCTTCTTCAGTAATTTTTACAGAATCTGGCTCTTTCTCGAAAACAGCTAATTCAATTAAAAGTCTAAATATATCAGAGACATCCTCCTTTATAGCCTTTCTTATATTATGATTTATCATTTTATGAATTTAAAAAATTTATAGTCTTTTCTAAAAAGAAATCTGGATTATCTGCATGAAGCCAATGACCTGAATTAGGAACTTTAATTATCGAAGCATTACTATAATGGTAATTAATTAATTCATAATCTTGTTCATTTACATAATTTGATGATTTACCATGTAAAAAAAGAGCAGGTCCTTTGAAACTAATTGGATTTTCAAATTTATTTGTAATACTATTTTTACTATAACCATATAATACATCTAAATTAAATCTAAACCCAAGCTTATGCTCACTTTTCCAGTAAAGGTTTTTAAGTAAAAAATGTCTTACTCTTTCATCACTTATATAAGATGATAATTTATCATCAGCTTCTCTTCTTGATCCAATTAAATTAAAATCAATAGATTTTAATCCTGATAATATATCTTGATGCATATTCTTATATATTTTTGGAACAACATCAACTATAACAATTTTATTAAGAATGTTTGGTGTTTTATTTGAAATGTAAATAGCTAAGTTTCCTCCCATTGAATGGCCTAACATGTCCACTTTGCTTATGTTTTTAAACTTAAGATAATTAGATATATCTTCTGCCATAGAGTCAAAACTAAAATCTTGATCCCAGAAACTTCTCCCATGATTTCTTAAGTCCAATAAATGAACTGTAAAACCTTCTGCAGCAATTTTTTTTGCATGGGTTTTCCAATTATCCCCCATACCAAGAAATCCATGAAGTATTATTATGTGCTTATTACTATCTCCAATAATGTTAGAATGAAGAATTTTCATTATTTAAAATATCTAAATATGATTTAATTGTTTTTTCAAGACCTTCATAAATTGATTCACATATTAGAGCATGTCCAATTGATACCTCTAAAAGGTTATTTAAAGAATTATTAAAATATTTTAAATTTTCTTGATTTAGATCATGGCCAGCATTAACTCCTATGTTTATTTCTTTAGCTAATTTAGAACACTCAATATATGGTTTTATAGCATTTTTTCTATCTTTTATAAAAAGTTTTGCATATTGACCAGTAAATAACTCAATTCTATCAGCTGATAGTTTTTTAGCATATTCAATCATCTCGAGATTGGGATCAATAAAAACAGAGACTCTAATTGAATTAGATTTTAATTCATCAATTATTTCTTTTAAAAAAGAAAAATTCTTTTTTGTATTCCATCCAGAATTTGAAGTTATAGCTTCAATTCTATCAGGAACCAATGTTACTTGAGTAGGCTTAACATCAGTAACAAGTTTCATAAACCTATCATTTGGATTTCCTTCAATATTAAACTCCTTTTTTACAATTTTTCCAAGCTCAATTGTATCATTATATCTAATATGTCTTTCATCTGGTCTGGGATGAACAGTTATACCCTCAGCACCAAAATTAATTATATCAATAGCAGAATTTATCAAATCTGGAAAATTGTCTCCTCTAGCATTTCTTAGAGTTGCTATTTTATTAATATTGACACTCAGTTTAGTCATTAAAACATATTTAAAGTTAATTTCAAATATAATGCATTATAAAGTCATAAAGTTTGTATTTTTGACATATGAAAATTGCTCTATTTATTTCACGTAAAAATCAGTTATCTGTTGATTGTTGTGTTGAGATAATTAATTTATTAGGCGCAGTTAATGATGTCTCAATTGATGAAGGTTATAAAAAATATTTTTCAAAAGATATCCTATCAAAACTGTCTTTTTTTGACTCATCTAAAAAGATTGATAAAAGCTATGACTTTTTATTTTCAATTGGTGGAGATGGGACAATTTTAAGGTCCATTACATTTATAAAAGATTCTGGCATTCCAATATTAGGAATTAATACTGGAAGGCTAGGTTTTCTAACAGGTCTTCAAAAGGAATCATTGAAACATGGACTAAAATTGTTAAAAAATAATGATTACCGTATTGTGAAAAGATCTACTATTTCAGTTAGTTCAGAAAAAAATAATATTGATTTTGGTGAAAACCCTTATGCATTAAATGAAATAACAATTCATAGAAAGGATACAACATCACTACTAAATATTTCCTGTGAAATTGATAATATGTATCACACAGATTATTGGGCGGATGGTCTAATTATTTCTACTCCAACTGGATCAACGGGCTACTCTCTTAGTAATGGAGGGCCTATAGTAGCTCCTGAATCTGGCATTATAATTTTAAATCCTATTTCACCTCATAATATTAACATGCGACCTTTTTTAATTCAAGACACCTCATCTATAAAAATTGAAGTTAAAGAAGAGAATTATTCTTTATCATTAGATTCAAGAATATGTAGTGTAGATAAAAAAAGTATCTTATTACTAAAAAAATCTGATTTTAGTATAAATACAATAGAGTTTGCAAAAGACAACTTTTTTAAAAAACTTAGAGACAGGCTATTTTGGGGACAAGATATGAGAAACAGTAAAACAATAAAATAAAAGTATGATTCCAAAACATGTTGCGATTATAATGGATGGTAATGGAAGGTGGGCAAAAGATAAGGGACTCCCAAGAGAATACGGTCATCAAAATGGGGTTAATTCGGTAAAATCAATTGTTGAAGAGGCCTACAAATCTGGAATCCAATACTTAACTTTGTATGCTTTTTCAATTGAAAATTGGGATAGGCCTTCTGATGAGATCAATATATTAATGTCTTTATTAGTAAGTACTTTACGGGATGAATTTGATGAAATTTTTGATAATGATATAAAACTTAATGCTATAGGAGAAATTAAAAGCCTACCTAAAGAGCTTGTTTCTGAATTAGACTTTATTATTAATAAAACTCGGAAAAACACTAAAATGACTCTTACTTTAGCATTAAGCTATGGAGGTAAACAAGAAATTTTTAATGCTATTAAAATTATTTCAAACAAAGTTAAAAATAACTTAATTGAATTAAATAATTTTGATGATTCAATAATAAATAGTCATCTTTACACGAAAAATTTACCAGATGTTGATCTTTTAATAAGAACAAGTGGTGAACAAAGAATCAGTAATTTCTTATTATGGCAGATTGCCTATGCTGAATTATATTTTACTGATGTATATTGGCCTGATTTCTCTAAAGATGATTTTAATAAAGCAATAGAAAATTATAAAACTCGGGAAAGAAGATTTGGAAAAACAAGTGAACAAATATAACCTACTGAAATATTTCAAAATATATATTTCAATTATATTTATTTTGAATTCGACTATTTCTTTTTCTCAAAATAATTATAATAAAGGTGATTATTATGTATTAGATACTATAGTAGTTTCAGGTTTAAAAATTTTTAGTGATAAAACTGTTGTAGCCTATAGTGGTCTTAGAAAAGGTCAGAATATTCAAGTCCCTGGTGAGGAAATAAGCAATCTTCTTAAAAAGTTATGGAATCTTGAATTATTTAGCGATGTAAATATTTTTATTTCAGATATCTCGGGCAAATCTGCTACATTGGAGATAAGTGTTGATGAACTTCCTACTCTTAATAATTATAAAATAACTGGAATAAAAAAAGGTCAGTCAGAAACTATCATTGATGAAACTGAACTAAGGGAAGGGAAGAGATTATCTGAGAGTTTCTTAACAAATACAAAAAACTATATAGAGAATAAATTTAAAAAAAATGGTTATCTAAATACAACTGTTAATCTTATTACAAGTCCAGATTCAATAGGCTCAAATAAACTAAACCTTATCGTTGATGTTAATAAAGGTGAAAGAATAAAAATCAATAATATATCATTTAATGGAAATGAAATATTCAAGTCTCCTAGATTGAAGTCAAAACTTAAAAAGACAAAGAAAAAATCTCTATTAAGGTTTTGGAAAAAATCAAAATTAATTCCAGATGACTTTGAAGCTGATAAAGAGAATCTTATTTCATATTATAAAGAAAAAGGATATAGAGATGCTAGAATAACTTATGATACAATTATAAAAAATGATGAGAAAACAATTGATATAGTCTTAGACTTAGATGAGGGGAATCAATACTATTTTGGAAAAATTAATTATGTTGGTAACAGTTCATTTTCTGATTATCAACTAGATCAAATTCTCGGTATTGCAGAAGGCGACTCATATAATGGAGTTTTATTAAAGGAAAGAATTCAAGATGATAAGCCAGATGCTAATGATTTATCAAATTTGTATCAGAATAATGGTTACCTATTCTCATCCGTTAATGCAGTTGAAGTAAGTGCTGAAAATGATACTATTGATTTTGAAATAAGAATTAACGAAGGTAAACTAGCTAGTTTCAATAAAATTTCTGTCATTGGAAATACAAAAACAAATGACCATGTAATATATAGAGAGCTTAGGGTTAAGCCAGGTGAACTATATAGTAAAGATAAGGTTGTTAGAACTATTAGAGAGGTTGGGCAACTTGGATTTTTTGATGCTGAACAAATAAGTCCGAATTTTAAAAATGTTAACCCTAACCTTGGTACAGTTGATATTGAACTTGGAGTAACTGAAGCTGGAGCTAGTCAAATTGAATTGCAAGGTGGTTATGGTGGTGGTGGTTTTATCGGCACACTTGGACTGTCATTTAATAATTTCTCTACAAGAAATATTAAAAACAGAAAAGCTTGGAGACCACTTCCAATGGGTGATGGACAAACATTTGCAATAAGACTTCAATCAAGTACTTTTTATAACACCTATAGTTTAAATTTTGCAGAGCCATGGCTTGGAGGAAGGCAACCAGTACAATTCTCTTTTTCTATTTCTTCAACCAAACAATTTAGGTATGATTATTTTACAAGAAAAGCTGATAAAAATCAGTTTTTTGAAATAAGAGGACTAACTATTGGAATGGCTAGAAGACTTAGCATTCCTGATGATTATTTTCAATTATCTCAAGCTCTATCATACCAATATTATAAATTAAATAACTATTATACTGGGCTGTTTACATTTGGAGATGGAGAGTCTCATAATTTATCATATAATATATCCTTACTTAGGAATAACACTTATACAAATCCAATATTTCCTGTTGGCGGATCAAGTTTTACAATTAGTGCAAGGCTTTCTCCCCCATATTCTCTTATAACAGGAGATGATTTTTCTGATATTGAAGAAAGGAGTAAATATACAAATTATAAAGGCGAACCAAATCAAGAAAAAATTGACCAAGCAAAATATAGATGGCTTGAATTCTATAAAGTAAAATTTAATGGTAGTTGGTACACTAGAGTGTTTGGAAAATTTATCCTTAAAACACAAACTGATTTTGGTTTCCTAGGGACATATAATAAAAATAAGGGTAATATCCCTTTTGAGCGTTTCTTTCTAGGAGGTGATGGAATGCAACAATATGCATTGGATGGTAGAGAGACAATAGCTTTAAGGGGCTATGAGAATGGATCTCTATCTAGTAGAGATGGGTCTATTATTTACAATAAATTCTCACTTGAATTAAGATATCCAATTAGCCTTAAACCATCTGCTTCAGTTTTTGCACTAAGTTTCCTAGAGGCTGGAAACGGTTTTGATGACTGGAAAGATTATAACCCTTTTGATGTAAAAAGATCTGCAGGAATTGGAGTTAGAGTCTTTATGCCTGCCTTTGGTCTTATTGGAATAGATTTTGGATATGGTTTCGACAGCTCAACTTTTTCAAATTCTAATGAAAGATCCGGATGGCAAACACACTTTGTAATAGGTCAACAATTTTAATTAATAATTGAATAAAATTTACGATATTGCAGTGCATAATTTTAAAATAAGACTATGATGAATTCAATTAAGAAAACAATAATAGCTTTTTTAATGGCTTTGGTACCGTTAACTGCTGTTGGACAGACTCTTCCTTCTGTTGACCAAACAAATGAGTTAGCTCATATTAATGTTCAACAATTAATTAGTGAAATGCCAGAGGTTATTGCTGCTCAAAACGAGCTGTCTAAGCTTGAAAAAGACTATACAACACAGATTGATAATGCTTTTAAAGAATTTCAGACAAAAGCACAAAACTATTCTGCCGATGCAGCAAATCAAACTGATGTAACTAATCAAGCAAGACAGAAAGAACTTGAGAGTATGCAACAGAATCTTCAAGAGTTTAGAGATTCAGCTTCGCAAGAATTACAGAAAAAAAATATGGATATAATGACCCCACTTCTTGCAAAAGCAAGAGATGCAATAAATAAGGTTGGGAAAGACCAAGGATTTAACTATGTTATTGACTCTAGTCCAAATTTTGGTGTAATTCTAGCAAATGGTAAGGATCTTTTGGAAGATGTTAAAAAAGAACTAGGATTCTAATTAATCTACATAAGGTTTTTTGATATACATGGGCTCAAAGTAAGCCAAATCTTCAAAATTTTTCTTGTCAAAGTTTTGCTTGGACATATTTTCCATATGTTTTGCAGATATACTATTTACTTCAATTTTAACTGATTTTTCATTAATAATCTCTTTAATTGATTTTGTATTACATACAATTACTATAGAATTAAGTTTTCCATATCTACTTATGTAATTCTTATCAATTACTTCAACAGATGGTTTTTCCACTTCATTATAATCAGAATCTAATACCATTGAATAAAAGCTATCATTTTTATCATTAATTAAAGAAAGTATATATTCATCTTTCTTTGGCTTATATGAACGAGCTAAAATTTCTAATGAATTAATTCCAATTATAGGTGTTTTATAAGGAAAGCATATTCCTTTTGCTACAGAAAAACCAATTCTCAAACCAGTAAAAGAACCTGGCCCTTTTGCTATAGCAACAGCAGAAAGATTTTCTGGTTTAATTTTTTCTTTTGAAAGAATTTGATCAATAAATGAGGTCAATAATTCACTATGTCTATAGCTATCATCTTCTTGCTCAATTAAATTTATAATTTTATCTTCTTTTAATAAAGAGACTGAACAATTTTTAGATGAAGTCTCAATATTTAAGATATATGACATTGTAATTGAAGGTAATATTTAATCAGCTGGAATAGTAAGTGGTATTCCAAAATAGAACTCTAAAATTTTAAGTTTAAAAATATAATCAAACTTTGCTCTAATATTTTCTGAAACTGCAGACTCATACCTTTGTTTTGCTTGAATAAAATCAAATGAGCTAAGAACTCCTAATTGATACCTGTCTGTTGTATCTTCAAATGCATTTTTTAATGAAATTAAAGTTTTTGATGACGCTTCATAAAATTTAATTGCTCCTTTTAAGTCATTATATGACTGATTTATGGTATTCTCAAGATTTAATTTATCCTGCTCAAACTGATACTTAGTTCTTTCAAGATTAATCTCACTTTTTTTAATATTATTCCTAGTCTGCATTCTATTAAAAATTGGAACATTTAGTTGTAGGCCAAAAGTTTGACCTTTATTTCTATTAAACTGATCATTAAAACCTGAAGAATTATCCTCATAAGCTATTCTAGTGTTAAAACTATAGAAAGAACTTATCGATGGTTGTAGTTGAGCTTTTGATAATTGAATATCCTTTTCAGCAATAGAAATATTTGTTTCACCAAACTTAATATCATTTCTAAAGGTTAGAGATTTATTATATATTTCTTTCGGACTATTCTCTAATATTTCTGAAAAAGGCACATCAAAATCTTCATTAGCAATTTCAAAACTTTCAAAATCATCAATAAGTAATAGTTGAGCTAAATTAAGTTTAGCATTTCTAAAGTTGTTTTCTGCTTGAATAACAGCTTGTTCTTGAGATGCAAGATTTGCCTCTATCTCAAAGATTTGTTTTGGAGAAAAAATCCCCGCATCAATTAAATCTTGTGTTCTTAAAAGGTCAACTTTCGTTAATTCTAACTGAGACTCTTGAACTTTTAGAATCTCACGGTTAAACATTATTTGTAAATAAGCATTTGCAACCATCAGTTTTATATCATCTTTCATGTTATCAAGTTGATATTTACTCGCTAAAATTTGAAGATTTGCTCTATGTAGTTGATATACATTACTTAATCCATTATACACATCTAGACCCATTCCAGCACCCATAGAAGAAAACTGTGTAGTGTTTGTTTCCAATAGATTTGTTGTAAAATTTGTACTTAAACCAATATTCCATTGATGTTGTGCTTGAGCATTAATAGAAGGTAAAAAGTTACCTATAGCACTAGATTTATTAATTTCAGAGTCCATTAGGCTTAACTCAGATTGTTTTATACTTATATTTTTCTCTATTGCCATATTAACACAGTCTTGAAGAGAAAGAATTGTAATATCTGACTGAGAAAAAACAGAAACGATAGGGAATATAGTAAAAAGAAAATATTTTTTTATCATCATAATTTTTTTAAGTATAATTAGTTGTCTTCTGTGAATTGATCAAAAGCAGATTCCTCAGCTTCTATTTTAATTGGCTCTGTTTTATTCCATATTTTAATCTTACTATCCAAAGACAGACCTGATAAAACCTCAACATTAATTCCATCAGATAATCCTATTTGAATATCTTTTCTTTCAAACTTTTGATTACCAGTTTCTATTTCAACATAAGGAGCTTGAGTTCTTCTGTCAAATTGAAGAAGTGCTTCTGAAATAACCATTACATCATCTCTTTGATCAATTATTAAAGATGCATTAGCACTATATCCCGCTCTTACAAATACTGATTCATTCAACATAATATCAGCTTCTATTTTAAATTGAACTGCACCTTGTTCCTCTGTTCCTTTAGGAGCTACAAACTTTAAAGTAGCATCAAATTCTTCGCCTGGAATAGCTGCCATGTTAACTAATAAATCTTGTCCATTATAAAGTTTTCCAACTTCTGCTTCATCAACCTTTCCCTCAAAAATCATTTTATTTAAGTCAGCTATTATAGCAACAGTTGTTCCAGCAGAAAAGTTATTACTCTGAATAACCTGGTCTCCTAATTTAACTGGTATTTCTAAAATAGTTCCTGATACAGTAGCTCTAATATTAGTATTAGCAGTTCTGGAACCTGAAACTGAACCTTTTTTAATTATTTCTAAATCATTTTGAGCAGCAGATAAATTTTCTTTTGATTGGTTATAAGAAAGTTCTGCATTATCAAAATCTTGTTGTGAAATTATTTGTTTAGCATATAAGTCAGTAGACCTTTGGAAATCCCTCTCTGCATTATTAACGGCAAGCTTTAAATTATTCACCTGACTTTGGCCTCTATATACAGATGCCTCATCTGGGACAACCTTTATCCTAGCAATTAAATCTCCTTCATTAAGGACATCTCCTTCTTCTACAAGAATATTTTCAATAATACCATTTAATTGTGGTTTTATTTCAACTTCATTCTCAGGAACTACTTTACCAGTTACAACAGCTGTCTTTTCTATGTTTGAAATAAATGGTGAAGTTGTATCATATTCCTCAACAGATTTACTGTTAGTTTTTATAAAATAGGCCATAGCAAACAGGAAGCCTAAGACTAATACTATAATTCCAATATTTTTTAATTTCATTTTTTTTGTTTTTAAGTTAGTTATTATTCTTCTCTTAATGCATCTATAGGCTTAATACTTACTGCTCTTTCTGCGGGTATAAATCCAATTAGAATTCCTAAAGTAACCATTATTGCAAATGCTCCAAAAACCATCATTAGAGGAACTGTTGGATTAGTAAACGGAAAGTCTTCCAAACTTGCTGTACCAACATTTATCACAAACAATAACATTGATCCTACAATTATTCCAATTAATCCAGCCAATATTGTAAGGAATACCATTTCTAATATTATTTGAACTCTTATCTCTCCTGGTGTTGCTCCAATAGCTCTTCGAATACCTAATTCATTTGTTCTTTCTTTAACAGCTATTAGCATAATATTTCCAATTCCTATTACACCAGCAAAAATTGTTGCAATTCCAACAACTAGAGATAAGAAAACCATACCTCTAGAAAATTTTATAATACTTTCAAATAATGCTCCAATATTAAAAGATCCAAANGCTCTATCATCATCAGGAGATACATTTTTTCGACGTTTTAGATTATCTAGGACTGTAGTTTCAAGATATTCTGGATTAACATAATCATACCCTGTAATAAACATGAATCCAAATTTATCTCCTGTATTATAAATCTTTGCAAAAGTTGTAAATGGGATATAAATATCGCTATCTGATCCAAATCCAGAATTTCGTGAAAATTTATGAATTCCTACAACTTTAAAATTTATATCATTTATTTTTATGTACTCACCAATTGGATCCTCATCTATATCAAACAACCTATCCACTGTCCCTTCTCCAATTATAGCAATTTTTCTTTCCAGTCTCATATCTTCCTCATTAATCCATCGACCTCCATCAAAAAGTTTTTTTACAGTTATTGTTGCATAGTTAGGATAATTTCCAAAAATAGTAAAGTTATCAGTTTTTGTTCCTCTAACAACTATTGGTGCTGAACCACNAAAAGCTCCAAGATTGTGACCAGGAGAAATATATTCTATTTCTGGAATTCTTTTTTGTATATAGTCAACATCACTTAATTTAAAAATGGGCTGTCTTCCTTCTTCATAACCTTTATATGCAATAGAGGTACGTTGAGCCCAGACACCCATAGAATTTTTACTGATTCCGCTAAATGCTTGATCAAAACCATTTTCAAGTCCAGTTGAAGATCCTGCAAGGGCTATATAAATAAATATCCCCCAAAAAACTCCTATAGTAGTAATTATAGTTCTTGTTCTATTTTTTGAAATAGATTCAAAAATTTCATCCCAAGTATCTCTATCAAAAATCTTTTTTAAACTATTCATCTCTTAATGCAACAATGGGTTTAATTTGAGCAGCTCTTTTTGCTGGAATATATCCTGCAACTACTCCAAATATGATTAATACTATAGTCGCTGTAATTGCTAGACCAATATTAACTCCAGGTCTAGTAATAAAATATTCATGAAGTCCAGTATCCACTGAATTCAATAATAGAATTCCTCCAACCATTCCAAAAATACCAGAAACTGAAGTAATAAAAATTGATTCAGTTATAATCATTTTTATTATCTCACTAGGAGATGCTCCTAATGCTTTTCTTATACCAAGTTCTTTAGTTCTTTCTTTAACTATAAAGACCATTATATTAGAAATACCTATTATTCCTGCAATTAAAGTACCTATTCCAACAAATGTCACTATAATTTGTAGTACTCCTGCAAACTGCATTGATCTTTCAAATTCATCAGCTACATTTCTTATGAAAAGACCACTAGGATCAGTTGGATCAATTGATTTTTTTTCCTTTAAAAATTTCTTTATATCATCACTTAATTTGACTGCACCAGACGCTCCTATTTCAGGGTTAAAAGTTAAAGCTATATTCCCTATTTTATCTGTACCCATTAAAATTTGTTGACGAGTTGTATAGGGCATAAAAATCTTGCTTTCCTCTACATCTCCTCCACTATCTTGAAAAACACCAACTACTTTAAATGCTCTACTTCCTATATTAATAAATTTCCCGATAGGATCTTCTTGTTTAAATATATCTCTAGCTACAAGTCTTCCTATAACTGCTATTTTGGATTTTTCTTTAATATCTTTTTCATTTAAGTACCTCCCTTTCATTAAAACATGATTTTCTATGTATTGATGAGAAGGTGCAACAGCCGAGATTGAAAAACTGTAAGATTCAAGTTTGTAAGAAATTATTTCACCAAAATCAATTCTAGGATTAATGTATTCAATTTTTGATTCGAATTGTCTACTTATTTCTTCAATATCCGAATTATCAAATTCTATCCTCCTATTTGATTTAAAACCTCCAAAAGGTTTGGTTGTTCTCCCAGGATAAGCAAATATTACATTATTTGCTCCATGTAAAAATAAATCTTTATATGAGTTTTTTAAACCTTCTCCTAGACCAAAAAGTATAATAAATAATAGAATCCCTAGAGATACTGTAAATCCTGATAGAACAGCTCTTAATTTATTTTTTCTTATTGACTGATATATCTCAATCCAACGCTCCAGGTTAAACATCTTTAATAATATCTTGTTTAATTTTTTTATCCTCTACTATAATTCCATCTTTAAGATGAACAATTCTTTTACACATGTTTGCAATATCATGTTCATGCGTAACTACAAGGATTGTTTTTCCTTCATTATTTATCCTTTGAATTAATGCCATAACTTCTCTAGAGGTTGTGGAATCTAAGGCACCTGTTGGCTCATCAGCTAAAAGAACTTTTGGTTTTGCAACCATTGCACGGGCAATTGCTACCCTTTGCTTTTCACCACCAGAAAGCTCGCTAGGTAAATGGTCAGCCCATTCTTTAAGCCCAACTTTATCAAGATATTCTAATCCTATTTTATGTCTATCTTTTCTTGGTAAGCCTTGATAATAAAGTGGTAAAGAAACATTTTCTAGGGCATCTTTATAGTTAATTAAATTAAAAGATTGAAAAACAAATCCTAAAAATCTATTTCTATAATTTGCAGCCTTGGTCTCATCCATATTTGCAATTCTGATATTATCAAGATCATAGGTTCCAGCATCAGAGGTATCAAGCATTCCTAAAATATTTAAAAGTGTTGATTTACCAGATCCTGAAGATCCCATAATAGCAACTAATTCACCATCTTTCACAGAAAAATTAATTCCTTTTAAAACATGTAGTGATGTAGCCCCCATTTCATAGGACTTATGTAAATTTTTTATTTCAATCATAATCAAGCATGCAAAACTAATTCTTTTTTAATATTTACACTCATATATTAATTAAATTTAATCTTCATAAAATTTTAAATACTGAAAAAATATTTCAAATGATTTTTTACCCTTAACAGTTATATAGCATAGCGTTAAAGGATAATTATTTTTAAATTTTTTTTTGATTTTAATAAAACCTGCATCTTGAAGTTTTTTAATTTGAATGCTAATATTTCCTTTTGTAGCTCCTGAAACTTTTATTAATTTTTTAAAACTTGAACTTTCAACAGAAATTAAAAAAGAAACAATTTTTAAGCGTATTGGGTTAAAAAGTAATTTTTCTATTTCCTTATTCATTAGTTTTCATTCTATTCAGAAAAATACCTGGTATTAAAAGTCCAAGAGTCACTCCAATCATGTTAACTATTAAATAATTTTGATCTGGATCTAATAATAAATTAAATACGAAAACAAATAAAACCATTCCACCTATTGTTAAAGGCTTAAACTTAATTATCATTCCAGTCATTGTTATAACAAGACCAAGAAGAAATAAAATCATAGGAACGGGGTGGAATTCAAGTCTTATTGAACTTAAAACAATTAATAGCCATCCAAAAACAAATACAGTCCAAATAATTCTTATTGTCCTACCCATAATAGTTTCATAACCTTGTTTTTTTCCAATTTTAATATTCCACCTTGTCATATAAATCATTCCTAATACAGGAAGAGAGATCCAATATATTGATGAAGAATAATCTGTTTGTTCTATAAATGATGGGAAAAAATAATGAATTATACTCATTACGTTTACAAATAATCCCCAAAAAATTAGATTAAAACTTAAAGGCTTAAGGTTCTCTCTTGTTTTATTAATAGTATCATTAATAAGTTTAATTTGTTCAGTTGAATTCATTTTATTTATATTTTTAAACAAATGTAAACTAGTTTATATTATAAACCAAATAATTAAAAAAATTATTTCGCTTTATTCGTATTATAAATAATCCATATGATTACGAATACTAAAATATAGGGTATAGACATTAAGTAGACTATCCCATTATTTAGGCTCTTTGCAGAATCATAAGCTTGTTCTGATTCCATTATGGCACTTAACATAGAGCATTGTGAATACGAGTCTATAGTAAAAATGAAAAACAAAATAATAGCAAAAAGTATTTTTTTCATTATTAATTATAATATGGTGAAATCATTAAGTAAACAATTACCCCAGTTACTGCAATATATAGCCAAATAGGAAAAGTAATCCTTGCTATTTTCTTATGCTTATCAAACATCCCAGATATTGCCCTAACATATGTTACTAAAACCATTGGAATGATAAAAACAGAAAGGGTTATATGTGTTATTAAAATAAAAAAGTAGATATATCTAATTACCCCTTCACTTCCAAAAGGTGTTAGATCTGTTGTCATATGATATAAAACATACATTACAAGAAAAACAACTGATAAACCAATTGAAATTTTCATTAGTAACTCATGTGTTTTTATATTTTTATTAAGTATTGATCTATATGCTAAAATTAAAAGCACTGCAGTCAATCCATTAATAGTTGCATAAATTGGCGGCAAGAATGTTAAAGGAGGAATAGATTCAATTCTAACAAACAGAAGAACAACAACAACAGTAGGAATTAGAACTGATATAAGTATAATTAAACCTCCATACTTTAATTTGCTTTTAGTTTTTATTTCAGGTTTATTCATCAATTAATTTTTTAATATCATTTTCTAACATATCAATTCCTTGCAAATCTATACTTTGATCATTTATACCAAGATAATATAAAATTGGATTACCATAATCGTCATTTCTAGACCTTATATATCCTTGCTTATCTATTAATGCAAAATAGCCCTGATGTTCAAAACCTCCTCCAAAATTTGGATTTTCATTAGCATATATATTAAATCCTTCATTTGCTAAATCATAAATATAATTACGATCTCCTGTCAAGAAATGCCAATTTTGTGATTTTACACCTAAATCTTCAGAGTATTTTTTCAATATAGAAGGTCTATCATGAGAGGGGTCTATAGTAATAGAAACAATTCCAAAGTCATTTGAATCTCCAAACTTTTTATCTAATTTTTTCATATTCCTATTCATCTCTATACATATATCTGGACATCTACTAAAGAAGAACTCTAGCACATAAACCTTACCTAAAAGATCATCATTAGAAATAAAAAGTGAATCCTGATTAGTTAAAATAAAATCTGGAACTTTTCTGTCTTTTCCATCAATTTTTAGGTACGATAGTGCTTCTTTTTGGTGCAATCTATTGGTATCTATAATATTTTCATTTGATAATCTATTTATGATTTTTGGTATTGAATAGATTCCAAATAGAATAATAATTATTAGAAGGCCTATATTTTTTGAACTGATTAATTTCATTTAAATAAAGAATCATTTTTCTTTAAAGCAAGTCTATATTCAGCTAGAATAATCTTAACATCATCAACCATTTTATTGTTTATCTCTGCTACAGACTCAGCATTAAACCCATATAATTTACCAATATCCTCATCATCATCTCTGCCTCTTAAATTTAAATCTCTATCAATAATAAATACATAGGGTGTACTATTTTCTTCTGATAATTCAATATCAGTCTTAAGGCTATTATAAATTTTCTGAATTTCTTTTTCATCAGTAAAAATAAAATTCCATTTTTCAAGATCCGTTCCAACTCCTCTTATCAATTCTTCTTTAAGGTTGTTTATGTTCGTCTCTTGGTCTTTTGTTGTAAGAAAAACAAATTGAAAATCTTGAAACTGAGAAAATCTTCTATAAATCTTTTGATTCAAATTTAATGCTTCTGATTTTCTCAAATTAACATCTCCTCCCCAAAAGCCAAGAATTGATATATTATCTTTTAATGATATCCCTTGTAGATTTCCATTAATACTTTGAATATCTAAAACATTTGTTGTTAAAATTGGCAATCTTGCAAAATTGTTTATTCCTGAGGCAAAAAATATATATATAAAGATTGGGGAAAAAAAGAGAAAGCTTAGAATTAAATATTTCTTAACACTTTTTTTCATCAGAAATTCCAGCTTTTAAATCCACCTAACATAACGTCAAAAATATATGAGCCCTCAATTAATAATATGAACAGTAAGAATGGGATCAAAATAAGTAAAGGGACAACTATAGAGTTTTTAAGAAATGACTTTTCATCTCTTATATGCATAAAGTCCCAAGCAATATAATATGCTTTAATTATCGTCATTATAATAAACATCCAATTTATTAGTTTAAGGCCAAGAAATTTATTTAATAAAATCTCTGGTTTATTAATACCCAATGAAACTTCTATCCCTGTAACAATAGAAAGAAAGATAAGCACTCCCCATATTTTTTGTTGATTCGATTTGAACTTTATTAGTCCTCTAAAAATTTCCAGTTTATGTAAATGTTCTACCATATTATATTAAATAAAAGAATGTAAATATAAATACCCATACTAAATCAACAAAGTGCCAATATAGGCCAACCTTCTCAACCATATCATAATGACCTCTTCTCTCATAAGTTCCTAATAAAATATTAATAAAAATTATTATGTTTATAACAACTCCTGAGAAAACATGAAATCCATGAAACCCTGTTATAAAGAAAAAGAAATCTGCAAACAAAGGGTTACCGTATTCATTTCTATATAAGTTTGCACCTTTAACTACTCTTGTTGCTGAATTTATAGCTACTTCTGCCGCCTGTCTATCTAAGATAATTTTCTTTCCTTTATCATCAATTGCTTCAAGTCTAACAGTGATATTTAAATTTCTATTAAAACCTGCTAATACTTCATCTAAAGTTATTTCAGGCAATTTTGATTCCTCAACATACCACAATCCAACATTATCGTCATGTGTATATCTTTCTTGAGTAAGAGATGCTGCAAATTCATCTATAGGTATTCTTTTATTTTTTTCAAGATCATAGAATTGTAAAATTTCCCCAGATTGAACCTCAACCGCTCCATATTCTCCTTTAATAAAGTTTTTCCATTCCCAGGCTTGAGATCCAACAAAAATTGCTCCACCTATTATTGTAAGTAACATATAAAAAGCTACCCTATTTTTATTATGATGATGACCTGCATCAACAGCTAGAACCATTGTTACAGAGGAAAATATTAAAACAAATGTCATCAAAGCAACATAATACATTGGTGCATCTATTCCATGTAAAAATGGAAAATGAGTAAATACTTCGTCAGCTATTGGCCAAGAATCTATATTTTTAAATCTTGAAAACCCATAAGAAACAAGAAATCCAGAAAAAGTTAAAGCATCAGAAACAATAAAGAACCACATCATTAACTTTCCATATCCAGCAACTAAAGGTTTTGATCCTCCTCCCCATGATCCTGATGTGTTTGTGTTTGATATATCTGATGATACTTGCATCTAGGGCAAAATTTTCGTTACAAATTTATAATATTTTAACTGAAGTATTTAATAAAAAGGAATAAATATATCCATAATGCACCAAGAAAGTGCCAGAATATTATTGCTAAATCAAAACCTAATTTATTTCTCTCATATTTTTGATTATTGAATCTTATTATAACTACTGATAAAACAATTATTCCTGCAAATAGATGAAGTAAATGTAAAGAAACTAAGATATATATATATGAAGTAGTTATTGAACTTTCTGGGCCGGTAAAGTAATAACCAAGTGAAATTATTTCCCCAAAACCTAAGAATTGGGAAATAACAAATACAATTGCCATAAGTCCTGTAAAACTTAAATATATATTAACATTTTTTCTGAAAAGGTAATTATTAGAATTATCAGAAAGAGAAACTCTAAAGTATTTCTCTAGGTTAACTTTAGCTAACTGAAAAAAAATACTGCTAAATGCAATTGAGAAAGTACTAACTAAAAACCACGTTGGCATTGAAAAGGAATCCAACCAGTCTGGTCTACTACTACTAACTATAAAAGCACTAGTTAGTCCTGCAAAGGTCATGGTTATACTTATCATTCCAAACCAAAGCATCATTTTTTTTGCCTTTCTTTTTTTTGATTCAAAATGTTCTTGATCAAGCATTAGATTATAAATTTATCAAGGACAAATATAATTTGAATAAAAGTTAAATAAAAGATACTTGCATACTTAAGTCTTAAAGCATTTAAATTATTCATATACAACATTAGGTTTATAGATTTGGATAACATAAATATTCCTGCTAAGAAAATTAATAATCCTGATATATAGCTAATTGTCAATAAACCTGAAAATCCTGATAAAGGTATAAGGGATACTAAGATTGTCCAAATAGTATAAAAAACTATTTGAAATGCAGTAGACTTATCTTTTTTCCCTGTTGGAAGCATTTTAAAACCTGCTTTTTTATAATCATCATCCGATAGCCATCCTATAGACCAAAAATGAGGGAACTGCCAAAAAAATTGAATCATAAACAATACTCCTGGCTCAATTCCAAATTTATTTGTAGCTGCTACCCATCCAAGCATAAATGGAATTGCTCCAGAGATAGCGCCAAAAAAAACACATAAAGGTGTTCTCGTTTTTAAAGGTGTGTAAAGGAAAAGATAGATAAGCGTTGATATTAGTCCAAAAAAAGCAGTTCTAAAATTTATAAGATATAATAAGACTATACCTGATAAAATCATAATTAAACAAATAATAAAAGCTGATCTTGGACTTATTTTTCCAAGTGGAATTGGACGGTTTTTAGTTCTATCCATAATAGAATCTCTTTCCCTTTCTATTATTTGGTTAAATCCATTTGATGCTCCTACAAGAAAAAATCCTCCAAAGAAAAGAAGAAGAAAAGTCTCAATTGAAAAATAATCAATTGCTATCAAATATCCAGCAACTGAAGAAAATATTACACTTAATGAAAGTCTATATTTAGTTAATTCAAGAATAGTATTAAACATAAATACATACTTTTTTAAAAGTTTGTGGCATAAGACTTAGTTTGGGACAAACAAAAATAATATCTATTGAAGTCTAAATGTTATTGGGATACTAAATGGAACTCTTACTGGTCTCCCTCTTTGTTTACCAGGAGTCATCNTTGGCAATCGACTTATAATTCTTCCTGCCTCGTTTTCAAGGTTCTTGTCAGGTCCTCTCATTCTAACATTACTAATCACCCCATCTCTTCCAATAATAAAGTTTACATAAACTCTACCCTGAATTCCCATTTCTTGGGCAATTTCAGGATATCTAAAGTTTCTCTTTATATGCTGATTAATTTTATCTTGGAAACAAGTTCTCCTTTGAGATTTTGAAACTTTCTCACATCCAGGGAAAATTGGTACGTCTTCAATTACTGCAAACGGAACTTCGATATCATCAAATTCATCTTCAACCTCAATATCCTCAATAACCATTTCTTCATCAGATTCTGTTGATTCAATGATAGTTTCTTCTACCTCTTCTTCATCATCAACAACTTCAATAATTTCAGGAGCTGGAGGTGGTGGAGGTGGTGGAGGTGGTTTTTTTAATTGCTCAGTAATTGGAATTTCTTCATCATCATCGTTATTTATGTTTAAATATTCATAGTCATACTTTGTTTCATATGTTTTTGATTCAATAGCTTGCCAAGCAATAAATAAAACAGATGCAAGACCTATAACAAAATATAGGCTTCTGTCTTTATTTATATCAGCTTTAGGATTCTTCTTCGGTTGCATTACTAAATTTTTAAAGTGCTAATCTATAAAAAAATATAATTAATTCATATATATATATAAATTCTATATATTTTTTTTTAATTATCTATCATCTTTCTATAATCATTAGCAGATAAAAGATTTTCAATATCTCGATTTTCAGAGATTTCTATTTTTATTATCCATCCTTTATCATAAGGGTCCTCATTAACAATTTCTGGAGTAGATTCTATATTTGAATTTATCTCAAGAACAGTACCTTTTATAGGCATAAATAAGTCTGAAACTGTCTTGACGGCTTCTATAGTTCCAAAAATCTCACTAACATTAAGCTCATTCCCAATGGAATCTATTTCAATATAGACTATATCGCCTAGTTCACCTTGAGCAAAATCTGTAATACCAATCGTGGCAATATTACCATCAACTTTTATCCATTCATGTTCTTCAGTGTATTTTAATTCTTCTGGAAGATTCATGTTATAGTTTATTTAAAGATTTTTTTATTAGTTGTTGTAACTCTATATTTTTATCATTAAAATATATCTCGTTTACTACTGTTTCATATTTACTTCTACTAAAACCTAGTACTTCTAAAGCCTTTAATGCTTCCAATTTTACATTAAATTTTTCTTGAACTAAATCTAAATCATTTTTTTCTAATATATCTACTTTATCTTTCAATTCTATTATTAACCTTTGAGCAGTTTTAAGGCCAATCCCTTTTATTGATTTAATTGTGTTCAAATCATCTGACATTATAGCTTCTTGAATTTCAAATGGAGAAATTGATGAAAGAATAGTTCTAGCAGTACTCGGTCCTATACCAGAAACTGAAATTAATTGCTGAAAAAGCTTTCTTTCGCTTTTTCCCTTAAATCCAAACAAAATATCAGCATCTTCTTTTCTCTGAAGATGAGTATAAATAGTTATATTTTCTTCATCTCCGATTTTTTCAAAAGTATTTAAAGAGATATTAATATCATATCCTATTCCATTTACTTCTACAACAATTTTAGTTGGTGATTTTTCTATTAATCTTCCTTTAATATAGGTTATCATTTTTTTCTTATTTTTCTCTTCTTTGAGAATCAATTGCTGAGATTGCTGCCATATTAACAATCTCTTCAACAGATGCACCCAACTGCAAAATGTGTACTGGTTTATTCAATCCTATTAAAATAGGACCAATTGAAATAGCATCATCAAGCTCTTTTATTATCTTATATGAAATATTTGCAGAATCAAGATTAGGAAAAATTAATGTATTAACTTTTCTTCCATTCAGATTAGAAAATGGGAATCTACTTTTTAGCATTTCTTTATTTAATGCAAAATCAGATTGTATTGGTCCATCAACAATAATATCTGGATTATTATTATGTAACAACTTAATTGCAGAAGAAACTTTTTTAGCTTCTTCAGAATCCGAAGAACCAAAATTAGAAAATGATAAAACTCCAATTACCGGCTCAATTCCAAACATTTTAACAGTTTTTGCTGTGTTTATTGCAATTTTTGCTAGTTGTTCTGCATTAGGATTAATATTAAGAGATGTGTCAGACAAAAATAGTGGTCCTTGTTTTGTCAACATTAAGTTTGTTGCTGAAACTCTTTTTATACCCTTGGATTTTCCTATTGTATTAAGAATTGGAATAAAAGCTGAAGGATAACTTCTTGAATAACCTGCAAGCATACTATCAGCATCTCCAGACAATACCATCATTGATCCAAAATAGATTCTGTCTCTTAGCATTTGCTTGACATCTTTTTGCGTTTTACCTTTTCTTTTCAAATTTTCAAATAAAACTCTAGCATACTTAGATATTGTTTTTGTTTGAGATTTATCTTTTGGATCTATAATTNTTACTTTATCATTAAAGTCTATAGATTTCATTAATTTTTTTATCGTTTTTTTTCTTCCCATTAAAATTGGTTCTACAATTCCATCTTCCTTACAAATTTGTGCAGCTTTAAGAACATCTAATTGATCAGCTTCTGAAAAAATCAATTTCTTAAGTATAGATTTAGCCCTTCTGTGGATTAGTCTAATTAATTTAGTATCATTTCCAATTCTGGAATCCAGTGTTTGTATATATCTATCCCAATCTTCTATTGGTTCCCTTGCAACACCAGAATCCATAGCTGCCTTTGCAACCGCTGGAGGAACTTCAGTAATCAACCTTGGATCAAATGGTTTGGGTATTATATAATCTTTACCAAAGATTAGTCGTTTAGCTTCACCATAAGCAATATTAACTTGTTCTGGCACAGGTTTTTTTGCAAGATTAGCAAGCGCAATTACAGCTGCTTTTTTCATTTCTTCATTTATCTTTGTTGCTCTTACATCTAAAGCTCCTCTAAATATAAAAGGGAATCCAAGGACATTATTGACTTGATTTGGAAAATCAGATCTTCCTGTAGCCATAATTAAATCTTTCCTTGCAGACATTGCTAGGTCATAATTTATTTCTGGATTTGGATTAGACATTGCGAAAACAATTGGATCTTTAGCCATTGTCTTAAGCATTTTACTTGTTACAATATCTCCTGTAGATAAACCAATAAAAACATCTGAATCAATCATCGCCTCTTCTAGGGTATTTATATTTCTTTTTGTAATAAAAAACTTCTTCTCATCATTTAAATCAGTCCTTTTATTATTTATAACTCCCTTACTATCTACCATTATGATGTTTTCTCTCTTAAGGCCAAATGATATATATAGCTTTGCAGATGAAATTGCTGATGAACCAGCTCCAGACATTACTAACTTAACACTCTTTATCTTTTTGTTTACTAAATCAATAGCATTAATCAATGCCGCACAGGAAATCATTGCAGTACCATGCTGGTCATCATGCATTACAGGAATATCTAACNCTTTTATTAAATCTTTTTCAATTTGAAATGCTTCTGGAGCTTTTATNTCTTCTAAATTAATACCTCCAAATGTTGGTGATAATGATTTAACTATTTCAACAAATTTTTTTGGGTCTTTTTCATTTATTTCTATATCAAACACATCTATATCAGCAAAAATTTTAAATAATAAAGCTTTTCCTTCCATTACAGGTTTTGATGCTTCTGGACCAATGTCTCCTAGACCTAATACAGCAGTTCCATTTGTGATTACAGCAACTAAATTTCCCTTATTAGTATACTTATATGTATTATCCTTGTCCCTTTCAATTTCTTGACATGGTATAGCTACACCAGGTGTATATGCAAGAGCAAGATCTCTTTGAGAATTATATTTTTTGGTAGGGATAACCTCTATTTTTCCTGGTTTTGGTTTAGCGTGATAAACTAAAGATTCTCTCCTTTCTCTACTCTTATCCATGTCATTATATTATGATCAAATATAGAATGATTAATTAAATAAACCGCTCTGATTATTTTTATTTTTACCAAGATGTTTGTAGCCTTTTTCAGTAACTTCTCTTCCTCTTGGAGTTCTAATTATAAAACCCTGTTGAATCAAAAATGGCTCATATACTTCCTCTATAGTTTCAACATTTTCTGAGAGTGATGTGGATAATGTAGATATTCCTACTGGTCCTCCATTATATTTATCTATAATAGTTGATAATATTTTATTATCCATTTCGTCTAATCCATTTTTATCGACATTTAAAGACTTTAGTGAAGACTTTGTAATTTGAATATCTATATTCCCTTCTCCTTCAACTTGAGCAAAATCTCTTACCCTTCTCAATAATGAATTTGCTATTCTTGGAGTACCTCTACTTCTTTTTGCAATTTCAAAACATGAAGTTTTATCAATTTTAAGATCAAGAATTGATGAACTTCTTTCAACAATCTTAGATAAAAGATCATCTCTATAATGTTCAAGTCTATTAGAGATTGCAAATCTTGCCCTCATTGGATTTGTCAAAAAACCAGATCTAGTAGTTGCTCCTACAAGAGTAAAAGGATTAAGATTTAGTTGCACAGATCTAGCATTAGGTCCTGTTTCAATCATTATATCAATTTTATAATCTTCCATAGCTGAGTATAAATATTCCTCAACTATAGGGCTAAGTCTATGAATCTCATCTATGAATAATATATCTCGTTCTTCAAGATTGGTTAAAAGTCCTGCTAGATCCCCAGGTTTATCTATTACTGGACCAGAAGTCACTTTAAGGCCGACATTTAATTCATTTGCAAGAATATGAGCTAAAGTAGTTTTACCAAGACCTGGAGGTCCATGAAATAAAGTATGATCTAAGGCATCTTTTCTTTGATTACAAGCCTCAATAAAAATTTTTAAATTTTTTACTATAGAATCTTGACCTATAAAATCACTAAAACTCAAAGGTCTGAGTGCCTTATCAATCTCCTGCTCTTTATCCGTATTTTCATTCATTATATCAAATATACATTAATTGTGATATCTGAATTATTTTAGATGAAGTTAATGCTGGAGCTCTTTTTCTCCTTTTTTAAGAGGTATATTTTGTGGGATAAAATCTTCTTTTGATCCTGGTTTAGAATAATCATATGGCCATCTGTNAACATGAGGTATTTTTCCAGGCCAATTCCCGTGAATATGTTTTATTGGAGCAGTCCATTCTAAAGTATTTGATCTCCAAGGATTTTGTTCTGTCTTCTTTCCATAAAACATACTGCTTATAAAGTTATATAGGAATATTAATTGAGCAGCACCTGTCATTAAAGCAAATATTGTAATAACAACATTTATATTAGCTAAATCATCAAAATATGGGAAATTTGTATTTGTATAATATCTTCTTGGAAGTCCAGCCATTCCAATAAAATGCATTGGGAAAAAGACACCATATGCTCCTATAGCTGTAATCCAAAAATGAACATATCCCAAACTCTTATTCATCATCCTACCAAACATCTTAGGGAACCAATGATATACTCCGGCAAATAAACCGTAAAGAGCTGATATACCCATAACTAAATGAAAATGCGCAACAACAAAATATGTGTCATGTAGATTTATATCTAAGGCACTGTTTCCTAAAATTATTCCTGTTAATCCTCCTGTTATAAATGTAGAAACTAATCCAATTGCAAAAAGCATTCCAGGGTTAAATTGGATATTTCCTTTCCAAAGAGTAGCTATATAGTTAAATGCTTTTACTGCTGAGGGGATAGCAATTAATAATGTAGTAAATGTAAATACTGATCCTAGAAATGGATTCATTCCAGTTATAAACATATGATGACCCCAAACTATTGTTGATAAGAAACCAATTGCTAGTATAGAAAAAACCATTGCTCTATATCCAAAAATTGGTTTACGAGCATTAGTAGCTATCACTTCTGATGCTATACCTAATGCTGGAAGAATAACTATATAAACTTCAGGGTGTCCCAAAAACCAAAAAAGATGTTCAAATAATACTGGGGAACCACCTTGATAGTGGAGAACTTCTCCTTGAATAAATATATCTGATAAAAAGAAAGATGTTCCAAAGCTTCTATCCATTATTAATAATAAAACAGCAGATAGTAACACTGGAAAAGAAACAACTCCAATCATAGCAGTAACCAAGAAAGCCCAAATAGTTAGTGGCAACCTTGTAAAGGTCATTCCCTTTGTCCTTAAGTTTACAACTGTTACAATATAATTTAGTGCTGCAAGAAGAGATGATACAACAAAAACAGCCATTGAAAGAAGCCATAAAGTCATTCCTGCACCTGAACCTAGTTGAGCCTGAGGTAATGCACTTAAAGGAGGATATATTGTCCAACCTGCTGCTGCAGGACCTGCTTCAACAAAAAGGGATGCAATCATTAAAACACTTGAAATAAAGAAAAGCCAATAAGAGAACATGTTTAATAACCCTGAAGCCATATCTCTAGCTCCAATTTGTAAAGGAATTAAGATGTTACTAAATGTTCCACTTAAACCAGCAGTTAGAACAAAAAAGACCATTATAGTTCCATGAATTGTTACTAGAGCCAAATAAATATTTGGATCCATTACACCATCCGTTCCCCATTTACCAAGAAGAACATCAAAAATTCCAAAAGACTGTTCAGGCCATGCAAGTTGAAGTCTAAATAATAAAGACATTGCAATTCCAACAATTCCCATGATTAATCCAGTAATTAGATATTGTTTTGATATCATCTTATGATCAAGACTAAAGATATATTTTGTTATGAAAGTTTCTTTATGATGGTGATCATGATGATCATCATGACTTGTTTCTGTTTTTGACATCTTTAATTATTTAACAAATTCTTTAAATGTTACCTGTTCATTTAACCAATCTTCAAATTCTTCTTGTGTTTCAACTACGATCTTCATTTGCATAGTATAATGTGATGCTCCACATACTTTATTACATAATAATAAAAAATCAAATTCATATGGATCTAAAGGGAATTCTCCTTTAGCAGCCAATTCTTGACTTTTTTCAAATCTAATATTATTAATTTTTTTTACCTTATCAACTACTTCTTTTTTTAATCTCATCTCCCTTGTAGTCACATTTGGAGTAAATGCAAATTGATTAATCATTCCTGGAACAGCATTCATCTGAGCTCTAAAATGCGGCATATACATTGAATGAAGCACATCTTGAGATCTTATTCTAAATACCACTTGCCTGTCAACTGGTAAATGTAATTCTTGAACGACAACATCATCTTCCCCATTAGGATCTGTTGGGTCAATACCGACTAAATTTTTTCCTCCAAATTCCAGCAAGAATCTTACATTAGCATCCCCAAGAACTCCATCATCACCAGAATATCTTGCTTTCCAATTAAACTGCTGAGCATATATTTCAACAACTAATGCTTCATCATTTTCTTCTATAGTCATAATCTCTGTCCAAGTCATTAATCCATAAAGAATTATTCCCGCTAGAGCAATAGCTGGAATTACAGTCCAAACACCTTCTAGAAGATTACTGTCTGGAAAAAAGAATGCTTTTCTTTTTTTATTCCCTCTGTACTTAAAAGCAAAATAATATAGCAGTGCCTGAGTAATTGTCTGAACAACAAAAATTATTAAAAATGTAAACCATAAAAGATTATCAGATTTTTTTCCATGAACAGATGCAGATTCAGGTAAAAGAACATCACCCCATTTAAAAAAAGAAAATATAGTTAAAGCGTAAAGAAAGATTAAAAACAAAAACATTAATTTTCCATTAATATCATTGTCATTATCATTTGCTACTCCAGTAGATTCTGATTGAACAGGTTTGGACAACTCAAAAATTTTCGTAAGTTGCCAAACAGCTATAGAAATTAATATTAAACTAATTAGAGAGAGTATAATTGTCATAGTTAATCGTAATAATAATATTTAAACCCTTTACTTTCTTCCAAGAATGGATCTCCAGAAGCAAGAAGTGGCGCTTTTGAAATTTCTTTAAAAACAACCAAAATAAACAACCCTAAAAAGAATAGAAATCCTCCAATTTCAGAAAATCCAATTGACCATTTATCACCAACAGCTGATGGCATAATCATATTAAACACATCTATATAATGACCAATGATTATTACAATTCCTGTTAATATAACTATAAAGTAAGTTTTTTTAAAGTCACTATTCATTAGAACAATTAGAGGGAATAGTAAATTTAAAACTACCATCCCAAAGAACAGGAAATTATAATCTTCTATTCTAGTAATGAAATATGTTACCTCTTCTGGTATGTTTGAATACCAGATAAGCATAAATTGAGAAAACCACAAATAAGCCCAAAAAATACTTACACCAAACATGAATTTTCCAAGATCATGAATATGACTATCCCCAACAAATTTAAGATAGTTTCTTGATTTCAAATAAATTGTTATTATCGCTATTGTAGTTACCCCAGAAACAAAAGCTCCAGAAAATACATACCAGCCAAATAAAGTGCTAAACCAATGAGGATCTATAGACATAATCCAATCCCAAGACATCATTGATTCAGATATTAAGAAGAAAGCCAAAAATCCTGCAGAGAATTTAAATAGTTTTTTATGAATATTTATATCTGTTGAATTATCTTGTTTTATAGATAGTTTTCTACTTATGTTTCTATATAAAACCCAACCTGAAACATAAATTATAGCTCTAATGAAAAAGAACGGAAGATTAAGATAGCTTGTTTTATTTCTTATAATTTCATCATGCGCAACAACATCAGGATCCATCCAAATAAATAAATGATTAAAATGTAATCCTGACATCAATAAAATAATTAATACTGAAATACATCCAAGTAAAAGATAACCTGTTATCCCTTCCATAACTCTATATAGAACTATTGACCACCCAGCTTGGGAGACTCTTTGAATAGCATAGAAAGCTAGCGCCCCAAGGGAGATCAACATAAAAAATAATGCAGGAACATATATCGAAGCCCAAGGCTTATTTTGAAGTTGGTTTAACAAATGTTTGTCATGGTCTACCTCATGGTTAGCTTCAGATTCTTTATTAGTATGTCCTGAATCCTCATGTTCTGAATCTTCATGTTCTGATCCATGACCTTTACTTGCTACAATCTCTTTAGCCTCTTCAATATTAGAAGGTGCCGAAACAAAACCATACACTATTCCAACTAAACCAATTAGCATAAAGCTAATAGCTAATATTTTAATTTGTTTTGAAACTATGTATTTTTCGTTCATATTAATTTATTTTAACTCTTCTTTTAATTGTAAAACATATTGAGTTATTTGCCAACGTTCTTCTTTATTAATTTGACCTGCATGTGATCCCATAGCATTTCTTCCATACATTATAACATGATATATACTCCCTTGAGTTATATATCTTGAAGGATCATTATATGCCGGAATACCTAGAAATTTTTCTCTCTCAGCAAGAATTCCAAGTCCATCTCCTTTACTTCCATGACAAACTGAACAATAAATTTCGTACAATTTTTTACCCTTAGATAAATTGATCTCATTTGGACTAAGAGGAGAAATCAGTTGAGATTTTGCAAGTTCATAACCCTCATTTGTATCATCATAATCATATGGCTCCCATCCTCTTGCAATTGATCCCTCAACAGGGAGTTGCGCTTCTATACCGTTTGAAAATGCATCTGATTCTGCATATGTCTCCCCAGCTAAAGACTCATACATGTCAGGGAAATATTGAAAATTTGGCCTAGACGGGTCAGAGCATGAAGTGAACATTAAGCTCACTAGAATTACTAAAACTATACTATTTCTCATTATCATCTCTTTCAATTACTTCTATGGAAACAGCTCCTGTTTTTTTCAAAAAAACTTTCATTTTATTTAAATTATCCCCTGACTCCATGTCAATTAAGAACATGTTATCAGTAGTTAATGGATTTGGATTTTCCGCTTTCTTAAATGGCCATAATTTAGATCTCATATAAAAAGTTAAAACCATCAAGTGTGCCGCAAAGAAAACAGTCATCTCAAACATTATTGGAACAAATGCTGGCATGTTTTCAATAAATGAAAAACTTGGTTTTCCTCCAATATTTTGAGGCCAATCATCAATCATAATATAATTCATCATTAACACTGAAACTATAAATCCAATACACCCATAAATAAAAGCCAAAATAGAAATCCTTGTTGGCTTAAGTCCAAGAGCTTTGTCAAGTCCATGAACTGGGAATGGAGTGTATACTTCATTTATATGATGTTTCTTTTCTTTTATTTTCTTTATAGCATCTAAAAGAATATCATCATCATCAAAAAGTACATGTAGATTATTTTTACTCATGACTATCTCTTAATTTTTTATAATTTTCACCTGCTGATTTTAATATACTTTTTACTTCAGACTGAGCTATAACTGGGAAACTTCTAGCATACAATAAAAATAGTAATAAGAAGAACCCAATAGTTCCTATAAAAATTCCAATATCTATAAATGTAGGAGAAAACATTGTCCATGATGAAGGTAAAAAATCCCTGTGTAAAGAAGTTACAATAATAACAAACCTCTCAAACCACATACCTATATTTACAACAATTGAAATTATAAATGAAACAATTATACTAGTTCTAAGTTTTTTAAACCACATTATTTGAGGAGAGACTACATTACATGTCATCATTAAAAAATATGCCCACCAATATGGTCCAGTTGCTCTATTTAAAAATGCATACTGTTCATATTCAGCTCCCGAATACCACGCAATAAATAATTCTGTAATATATGCACAACCAACAATAGAACCAGTTATCATTATAATTATATTCATTAATTCAATATGTTGAAGTGTAATATAGCTTTCTAGTCTAGATACCTTTCTCATTATAATTAATAATGTTTGAACCATCGCAAATCCTGAAAAAATCGCTCCAGCAACAAAATAAGGTGGAAAGATGGTAGTATGCCATCCGGGTATAATTGAAGTAGCAAAGTCCATCGAGACTATTGAATGAACTGATAAAACTAATGGAGTAGCTAACCCAGCAAGAACTAATGAGACCTCTTCAAACCTTTGCCAATCTTTTGCTCTACCTGTCCACCCAAAACTTACCAGACTATATATTTTCTTTTGAAAAGGCTTAACCGCTCTATCTCTAATCATTGCTAAATCTGGAAGAAGTCCTGTCCACCAAAAAACCAGTGATACCGAAAGATAAGTTGAAATTGCAAAAATATCCCAAATTAAAGGTGAATTAAAATTAACCCATAATGATCCAAACTGATTTGGTAGAGGAAACATCCAATATGCAAGCCATGGTCTCCCCATATGAATTATAGGAAATATTCCAGCTTGTAAAACCGCAAAAATTGTCATTGCTTCTGCTGATCTATTAATACCCATTCTCCATTTCTGTCTAAATAATAATAGAACTGCCGAAATAAGGGTTCCTGCATGGGCTATACCAACCCACCAAACAAAATTGGTAATATCCCAGGCCCATCCAACTGTCTTATTTAATCCCCAAGATCCAATTCCAGTACCAATTGTATAAGTTACACATCCAACTCCCCATAAGAAAGCAATCACAGCTATTGAAAAGGCAATCCACCAATCTTTATTAGGAGGAGTTTCTATTGGTCTAGCAATATCTACCGTTATGTCATGATAGCTTTTATCTCCTTCAACCAAAGGTTTTCTTATAGGTGCTTCATAGTGTGATGACATATACTAAATATTAATATTATTTCTAATTATTGTTTGATAAATCACATTAGGTTTTGTTCCTAGGCTTTCTAGAACTCTATAGGTTCTATCGCCTTCTCTAACCTTTGAAATTTCACTTTCCTTATCATTGACATCTCCAAAGACTATTGCTCCATTGGAACATGCATCAGAACATGCAGTTTTCCAGTCTTTATCTGTTACTTTTCTTCCATCCCTCTTTGCGTCAAGAATTACTTTTTGTGTCACCTGGATACAAAGTGAACATTTTTCCATAACACCTCTCGACCTGATAGTAACATCAGGATTTAGAACCATTTTTCCAAGAGGATTATTTAAGTTATAATCAAATTCATCATTATTAGCATAACTAAACCAATTAAATCTTCTGACCTTATATGGACAGTTATTTGCACAATATCTCGTTCCAACGCATCGGTTATACGCCATTTGATTCTGACCTTGCCTTCCATGAGAAGTTGCTGAAACTGGACACACTGTCTCACATGGAGCATGATTACAGTGCATACAAGTAATCGGCTGAAAGACAACTTGAGGATTTTCAGCAGCTTGTTCCAATGCATTTAATGTTGATTTATATTTTCTGAAACCTTTAGCCTCTTCAGCAATCTTTATATCTTCCTGAATTGTATCCTCTGATGAATAATACCTATCAATTCTTATCCAATGCATATCCCTTGATCTTCTAACTTCTTCTTTTCCAACAACAGGAACATTATTTTCTGCAGTACATGCAATTACACATGCTCCACAACCATTACAACTATTTAAATCAATCGATAAATTAAAATGATGCCCTATTGATCTATCAAAATCTCTCCAAATATCAACTTCTGGAGAAGTTACTTTTGTTTCAATATGGTTCTTTGATACCATAACGGTTGGATTCCAATATGATTTATCCTTCGTATTAAAAATTTCAAGTGTAGTTTCTTTTATAACTTCATCCCTTCCCATCATTGTATTGTGAAGCTGAATACAAGCAAACTCATGATCGCCTTTAACTTTTGAAATATTTACTTTCTGTATTTTATTAAAATCATTATAGAGATTAAATGCATTAACTCCAACCTTCATTTCATCACTCATTCCATACTTTTTACCATAACCAAATGACAGTCCTATCGTTCCAGGAGCTTGACCTGGTTGAATAATAACGGGAGCAATTATTTCTTTTCTATTTGAAGTTATTTTTGCATAACTACCATTTAAAGCACCATTTGCAACATTATAATTTTTTAATTTAAGCTTTTTAGCATCAGAGATTGACAATGTTATATAATTATCCCATGTGACTCTAGTTATTGGATCTGGGAATTCTTGAAGCCATGGATTTGAAGCTCTTTGACCATCCCCCATTCCAACCTTAGGATATAATACTAGAGATAATTCATTACTACTTTCTGCAAATGGTGAATTTAGATTTATTCTTTTTCTACGAATGGATAATTCATTTTGACTATAATCATAGAAGAATCCATCTTGAAGTGATTTCCCCCAGGTCTTACCAGAGGATAAAATATTATTTTTCCAATTAGACTTAATCTCATCATAAAAGTTTGTATCGGCTCCTATTAAAGACAAAATTACATCTTGAAATTGTTTAGTATCGAACAATGGTCTTATGGTTGGTTGGGCTAAATAATAGTGTCCAGTTTTAAATTCATAATCGCCCCAAGATTCAAGATAATGAGAAGAAGCTCCAAGAAATTTTGCAACTCTTGAAGTCTCATCCTCTTTCATGCTAAAAGAAAGTGTAAACTCTAAATTTTTAAAGATCTTTAAAAATTCTTCAGACTCTGGGAGAGAATATCCTGGATTAATTCCAGATGTAATCATCCCAGATATTTTTCCAGATTTCAAATCCTCCATCATCTTTAATAGCTCACTATTCCTTCCACTCCTAATCAATCTTGGTGATTTAATATCAATAACATCACTATTTAAAAAATCATTTATCATGAGAACCATTTCTTGTGCATTCACATCATCAATACCAGAAATTAAAACAGATTTAGTTCCTGATGATTTAAGTTTCTTAACAGATAAATCAACATATTTATCTAAATTAGGATTAAGAGAACCATTAACTGGTTGTCCTGAGAGTCTAGAATAAATATGTGCTAATATTTTTTTAAGCTCTGAAGGATTTGCTGGAACTCTATTATCAGCATTTGCTCCACTAAGTGTCATATTTGATTCAAACTGAATGTGATAAGACATTGAATTATTATTATCTGCATTTGGAACTCTTGTTTTAGACCACCCAGGTGAATAACTTCCTCCTTGCCAGTCAGATAAAAAATCTGCATCTACAGAAACTATTGTTTCAGCTTTTGAAAAATCATAATCAGCTAAAGCTCGAATCCCATAAATATTTTCAAATGCATCTAAAGCAGAAGAACTAGAAATAGTATCATATTCAATATGTTCAATATTACTGTATTTACTTAAGAATTTATCTAAGATTAATTTTGTAGTTGGACTACATTGAGTTTGAGTTAAAAGGACAATCCTTTTATTATCATTTATTAAGTTTTCAAGGTTTCCTTTTATTTGATTATTAAAGTCATCCCATAAAACATAGTTTCCATCAACTTTAGGACCTTGTAATCTATATGTGTCATATAGATCTAGAACTGATGCAGTAACTCTTGCATTAGAACAATTAAATGATTTCGCATCCTTATTGTTTTGAATTTTTATAGGTCTTCCTTCACGAGTTTTAACCAGTATACTCCTAAAGTCATTACCATCAGCAATAGCCGTAGCATAATAGTTTGCAACTCCTGGAATAATTTGTTCTGGTTGGACAACATATGGAACTGACTTAATTACTGGGCCCTCACATCCAGCAATTGCAGCAGCAGTTGTACTAAATCCAAGATATTTTATGAAATCTCTCCTTGAAGAGTTTTTATCTTCAGATTTCTCTACTGGAATTTCTTCAACAAATTCATTTTTCTCAAGCTTATCTACTATATCGCTTTGAACTTTTAGTTCCTCTAATCCTTTCCAATATTTTTTCACCTTTTGCATCCTATATTTCTAATAATGACATTTTGCACATTCAATTCCTCCTAGTTGAGCTACAGTAAGTTTCTCAACACCATATTTTTTTGATAGTTCTTCATGAATTTTTTCATAATATTCATTCGATTTATCTACGTTACTTTCTCTATGACAATCAATACACCATCCCATTGTCAATGGAGAGTATTGATACATTATTTCCATTTCTTCAACTGGTCCATGACATGTTTGACATTCAATTTTAGCTACCTCTGCATGTTGAGAATGATTAAAATAAACAAAGTCAGGAAGATTATGAATTCTCACCCATTTAACAGGCTTAGTGTTCCCTGTATAAATCTGATTTTCTTCATCCCATCCAACAGCATAGTATAATTTCTTAATCTCATTTGTATAAAAATCTTTAGTGTATCCATTTTCAAGATCTTCTTCCCCATTATATTCTGAAATATATTCATGACAATTCATACAAACATTCAAGGAAGGTATTCCAGAGTGTTTAGAAACTCTAGCAGAAGAGTGACAATATTTACATTCTATTTGATTTGCCCCCGCATGAATCTTATGAGAAAAAAGGATAGGTTGAATAGGCTCATAACCCTGGTCTACTCCAATTTGCATCAAATATCCATATACCCCATATGCACTTGATAACAAGAATATGATTACTAAGACAAACATTAAAAATTGATTTTTTACAATAGTTTTCCATAATGGAGGTAGTGATTTTTTTGATTTTGATTCTATGTCAACCCCACTAGTACTAGCAATTTTTAATAACGTTCTCTGAACTAGAAAAAGCATCGTGGCTAAAATTAAAAAAACTATAGTTGTCACAACCAAAATTAAATCAAGGGAAATACTAGATGAATTTTGTTGAACACTTTGATCTGAATTAGTTGTTATAGGAGGCGGCGGAGTATAATTTGTATATGCAAGAATATTGTCAATTTCTTGATCAGAAAATTGAGGATAATAAGTCATTATGCTTCTATTATATTCTTGCCAGATTGCAGTTGCTTGTGGATCTTCATCCTTAATCATTTGACTTCCATTTCTTATCCAATTATAGAGCCATTGTTTATCATACTTTTCAGTAACACCAGATAGGGCTGGCCCTACAGCTTTCTTATTTATTTTATGACAAGCTGCACAATTAGTATTAAAAAGTTTCTTACCTAGATCAATATCAGCGTCTTGTGAAAGACCAAAAAAAGGGATAAATAAAATCAGAAAATAAAACTTTTTTATAGTAAGCATTATTTGAAGAAATTTGAATTTAGAGGCATGTCTTTTAATTCCCTGAGATCATTATATAAATCAGGGACAAATTTAAAGCATAAACCCCACTTTACAAACTCTAAATTAAACAATTAAACACTTTAGAATGATTCTAAATAATTTATTATTTCATTTTACTAACTTATTTTACGTTAAAAACCATTTTACTATACTTAAGTTATATATTATAAATTTATGGATAGAGGCCATATTCCTTTGCAATTATGTGACAATATTAACCTCAGCCTAGCCAATACTAACGATGATAACCCCAGAAATCAAAACTAATATAGAAAAGAGAAGTATTTTTTTCATATCTTAAATTAGACTAATTGCTTTTGCTGTAGATTTTCACTTTTAGAATGATTCTAAATAATTTATTATTTCATTTTACTAACTTTGAAGTTAAATGATGTCTAAAAGAGTTAAAAATCTGGTTCTATGTTTTTTGTTTTTTTTAATTTATAGTCCCCTGAGAGGTCAAGAATTAAATTATTCAATTAATCAAGATTCTTCAATTAATAAATTATTAAAATTAAAAACAGATTATAATAAAAAAGTTTTTGAATCGAGTTTTTATACTATACAAATTTTTTATGGGGATCTAAAAGAAGCAGATTCAATATTAAAAGTTTTTACTGATGAATTTGAAGAAATAGAAACTAGCTTAATATTTGAGACCCCTAACTACAAAGCTAGAGTAGGTATCTTTAAGAATTTCATTGATGCTGCAAAAAACCTTGAGAAAATAAAAAGAAAATTTCGTGGTGCTTTTATATTAAAAAATGATGAATTATAATTTTTTTCTGACTGCTATTTGCATATAACTTTCAATTAAGTCTCCAACCTGAACATCATTGAAATCAATAATTTGAAGCCCACAATCATATCCTTTGGCAACTTCTTTTGCATCATCTTTAAACCTTTTAAGAGAAGAAAGTTTACCGTCAAAAATTATATTCTCTTCCCTAATAACCCTGATACCAGAGTTTCTTGTAATTTTTCCAGAAGTAACCATACAACCAGCTATCGTTCCCAATTTAGATATTTTAAAAATATCTCTTATTTCAGCTGATCCAATTATTTCCTCCTTAATGTCAGGAGATAATAATCCTTCCATTGAATCTTTAAGGTCATTTATTGCTTCATAAATTATTGAATACGATCTAATATCAACTTGTTCCTTTTCAGAAAGTTTTCTTGCACTATTTGTTGGTCGAACATTAAAACCAATAATAATTGCTTCTGAAGCTGAAGCTAAAAGAATATCAGAATCGGTTATTGCTCCAACACCTTTGAAAATAATATTAACTTGAATCTCTTCAGTTGAGAGATTTTGAAAAGAATCAGTTAAAGCTTCTACAGATCCATCTACATCACCTTTAATAATAACATTCATTTCTTTAAAATCTCCAATTGCTATTCTTCGACCAATCTCATCTAAAGTAATGTGTTTTTGAGTTCTAACAGTTTGCTCTCTAACAAGCTGTGTTCTTTTTGCTGCAATTTGTTTAGCTTCTTTCTCATCTTCTATAACCTTAAAAGGATCTCCTGCTTTAGGAGCACCGTCTAACCCAAGTACAAATACAGGAGTTGAAGGCAATGCAACTTTTAGTGTTTCTCCCGATTCATCAAACATGGCTTTAACCTTTCCGCTATTTTTTCCTGCCAAAATATAATCTCCAATAGATAGTCTTCCATTTTGAACTAAAATTGTTGATACATATCCCCTACCTTTATCAAGATATGCTTCAAGAACTGTCCCTGTTGCTCTTTTAGAAAAATTAGCTTTTAAATCCATAATATCAGATTCTAAAAGAACCTTTTCTAAAAGAAGGTCAATACCTTTTCCTGATAGCGCTGAAATATCTTGCGATTGAATTTTACCTCCCCAATCCTCAACAAGAAGATTCATTGAAGCCAAAGACTCTTTAACTTTATCAGAATTTGCATTCTCTTTATCAATTTTATTAATAGCAAATATCATAGGAACATTAGCAGCTTGAGCATGACTTATAGCCTCCTTTGTCTGTGGCATAATATTATCATCAGCAGCAATAATTACAATAACAATATCTGTTATTTGAGCCCCTCTTGCTCTCATTGCAGTAAAAGCTTCATGACCAGGAGTATCTAGAAATGTTATTTTTTGAGAGTCATTTACCTCAACTGAATATGCCCCAATATGCTGAGTTATTCCACCTGATTCATCTTTTGCAATATCTGATTTTCTTATAAAATCTAGTAAAGAAGTTTTTCCATGATCAACATGACCCATTACTGTAATTATTGGAGGTCTTTTTTCTAGTAATCCTTCATCTTCTTTTTCTTCTTCTTCAATCTTTTCTTCAAGATCTGATTTTACAAACTCTAGCTCATAACCAAACTCATCTGCCACAATGGTTAAAGTCTCAGCATCAAGCCTTTGATTCATAGTAACCATTACACCAAGGCTCATGCAAGCAGAGATTATATCATTAGAAGTAATGTCCATTAAGGAAGCTATTTCTCCTACTGTAATAAACTCTGTAATTTGTATTTTTTTACTTTCTTTTTCTTGTTGTTCAATATCTTCTTCAGTTTTTTGCTTCCTTTGGTCTCTTTTGTCTTTTCTATGTTTAGCTCCTTTAGACTTACTAGATTTACCTTGAAGCTTCTCTAAGGTTTCTCGAACTTGTTTTTGGATTTCATCATCTTTAGGCTCAACTTTTAATGAAATATTTTTATTTTTTTTAAAATTTGATTTTTCCTTGTCAACACCTTCATTCTTATCCTTCAAACCACCCTTACTTATTCTTTTTCTTCTTCTTTTTTTTGCATCATCTGAGCTCTGTTCTTTTTTGCCTTTTTTAATAGATTTCAAGTCTAAAATCTCACCGGTTTTCTTAAGGCCAGAGAGTTTTTTAAAATTAGTCTCTATCTTATTTGAGTTCTTATTTTCTTTATCTATTTCGGGATTTTCAGAATCCTTTCTATTTTGATCAGGCTTATCA